>Ga0184640_10000020_pt1 | contig 38566 bp, 36 predicted proteins | sample PLM31_200_b2_FD_133161 | JGI IMG/M metagenome (GOLD analysis project Ga0184640, IMG submission 133161) | Groundwater sediment microbial communities from an aquifer in East River, Colorado, USA - PLM3-1_200_b2 | ecosystem: Environmental > Terrestrial > Soil > Riparian zone | place: USA: East...
AAGTGGTTATTTGAGGTATAGGAGCCAATGAAGGCAAGAAAGAGAATAAATGGGATGAGGATCGATCCCCGGATCAAGGTCAGTTTTGCCAGTTGATTCAGGAAGAGAAGGCTGGCGGCTACCGTGATAATATTGGCTACGACCAGGGTCCAGACCATCGAAAAGGTGAGAATGAGATACTTATCCAACATGTCCGGGCCAGGCATGATTCCCTGAAGGAAGAAGGCGCCGAGGAGGATGGCCATGGCTGAACTTCCCGGGACCCCGAAGGCAATGGTCGGAATCAGTGCTCCGCCTTCCTTAGAGTTGTTGGCTGCGCCCGGCCCCAGAACCCCTCGGACATCGCCTTTGCCAAATCCGCTCCGCTCCTCCGCACTCCGGGCACTCTGCACGGCGTGGCCATAGGAGATCCATTGAGCCACGCCTCCCCCGAGACCGGGTATGATGCCGATAAAGGTGCCGATCAGACTGCACCGAACCGTCAGCCAGAAGTGTCGAAAAGTATCTTTTACGCCCTCCCAGACCCCTTTGCCCAGCTTCCCCTCAGGGAGTTCCCCAGCGATGGAGGTCCCTCTGACGGCCAGGTCCACAATCTCAGGGATGGCAAACAGCCCCACTAAAACGGGTACGAGATCGAGTCCGCCCCAGAGATAGAGTTGACCGAAGGTGAAGCGCTGAATTCCGGCCTGAGGATCCTCGCCTACCATAGCAAAGAGGATGCCCAGGAGGCCGGCGAGAAAGCCGCGCAGCAGGGCCCTTCCCCCCTGGCCGCTCAGAGAAGAGATAAAGGCGATACCCACAATGGCCAGCATAAAGAGCTCCGGCGACCCAAAGGTAAGGACCAGCGGGCGCACCACGGGGATAGAGAGGGCCAGGGCCAAAGCGCCGATCAGGGCGCCCACAAGAGAGCTCATGAGCGCCGCCCCCAATGCCCTTCCAGCGGAGCCTTTTTTGGCCATGGCGTGGCCGTCCAGGATCGTGGCCGCGGTGGTTCCTTCGCCTGGAACCCCGAAGAGGACAGAGGTGATATCTCCGGTAGTGGCGACAACAGAGTGCATCCCTAGGAGAAAGGCAAAGGCCTCCACCGGCGTCATCTTGTAGATGAAAGGGAGCATGAGCGCCAGGGTGGTGGAGCCTCCCAGTCCTGGAAGCAGACCCACCCAGAAGCCCAGGAAGATCCCCAAAAGCATGACGAGAAAGGTCTGCCACTCGAAAATGATCAGGAGTCCCTGGATGAAGGCGTCGAACACCTTAGGAAGGTCCTATTCGCCGAATTGCATGTATTTGGTGATCTCTTGCACCATCTCGGGGGTCTGGTTGAGAACCGCGTGGATGACCTTGAGAGACTCTTCCGCTCCGAAGTAGTCGATGGGCATTTTGGCCTTTTCGGCCTCTGCCAAGAGCTCTTTGTCCCTGGTCGCCCTGGCGAAGGCGTCCCGGAGCATCTTCATGGTCTCCGCAGGCGTTCCAGGTGAAGCCACGAAGGGTCTGTAGATCAGGGTCGGTGCCGTGCGCACCGCCATGATGGCTTTACCCTTGGCGTCGGTTGCAAGGTTTTCATCTATCGGGAGTTTTTCGATACCCGGTGCGCTCACCCGGGAGCGGATCAGGGGACGGACCAGGCCGCGCTCGATGAAGGGGAGCAGAGAGGCGTAGCTTCCCGCCCGGCCGTCCACCTCCTTGCGTTCAATGGCGAGCATGATGTCCGAGCTGGAAGAGTAGCCTGTGACCATTTTAAAATTGAAGCCGGCAAATTCTTTAAGGAACTGGGGGAATATATAACTCGTGTCTGCCACGCCAGTGGCCCCGAGGATAACCGGCTCCTTGGCCTTGCGCAGCTCATCCGTAGATTTATAGGGAAGCTCACTCCGTACGGCCAGGACTGAGGCATCGCTCGCGACGCTGCCAATCCAGGCGAACTTTGTAATGTCAAACTTTGCCCCTTCATGCTTAATCAGTTGAGCAATCACGAGGGCATTGTTAAAGGTCCCGATGGTGAGCCCATCAGGCTTGGCAACGGCGTAGATATGATTGGCCGCGATGATGCTTCCTCCCCCGGGCATGTTCTGGATCACGACAACTGGGCTCCCAGGGAGGTATTTGGGAAGATGTTTGGCTAAGAGGCGCGCATACCTGTCATATCCGCCGCCCGGTTTATAGCCGACCACAATCGTTACCATCTTTCCCTCATAGTAGGACGCGCCATGGGAGGGCGAAGGGCTCATAAAGCCCAAGATCACCCACGGCAAAACGAAAATGACAAAGGGCAAGATTCTAGTCCTGGTCCAAAGTAATGACATCGTCGTTCCTCCTGTCGAAGGGAATTTGGGGGTTTTAATGGCTCATATCAAGTCCGCAGAAAGAATTCAATCCTCAGGCCCCATCCCTCCTACGGCCGCCAACCGCTGGCCTTGAGATCTTCATTCACCTTGCGGATAAAGCTCAGATCGAAGATATCCGCCACCTTAAACTCCCCGCTCACCTTGGTGGTCTTCTTCATCTCCTCGATAAACCCCTGAAGCACTCTTTCCGAGGCAATCCCGTCACGCAGCATCTCTTTGCCTTCGATGTCGTAGATGAGGGAGGCCAGTTCGCGGTCTTTGAGCTTGAGTATCTCCATCATAGAAGTGATGGTCTGATCCCGTTTCATCAAGAAAGAGTGCAGCCCCTTGTGGCTGGCCCGTAAGAATTTGAAGATCTTGTCCGGCCCTCTCTTGATCTTTTCGTCGGTGGTAGCGAGTCCCCCCTGGAGGAAGTTGACATAGGCGGATGCCTGCGCCAGGCTCTTGAAGCCCTCCCTTTGCGCCAGGAGGTGGGTCGTCGGGCTTAAGAGCGTTGCCGAGATCGCCTTTCCTTTCATGGCCATGAAGCGCACGTCATCGCCTCCCATGACGATTAAGTTCACGTCCTTACTCGGGTCGATGCCGTGTTGTTGCAGGATCTTTCGCGTCACCACCGCCAATGACCCCTCGGGTGACATTATGGCAATCGTGGTCCCTTTTAACTGCTCGATCGATTTGATGTTAGGCTGAACTACCAGCTCCCAAGAGGGCTTATCTTGGACGACTGTAAGGATCTTGAGTGGAACTCCTCTCACCCTTCCGGCCAGGGCGCTGCCGGCGTTGGTGAAAAAGTCCACCTCGCCAGCGAGCGCGGTCTTGATGGCGATCTCCCCGCGGATATTCAGGAGCTCGACATTCAGCCCCTCCTCTTTATAGTACCCCTCTTTCTGGGCGATCATGAGATAGAAGACCCCGGTGGACAATGTGGGATAGGCAACCCGGACATTCTCTACGCCGAAGGAAGGGAAAGGGAAACATGCGAGAAAAGTGAGAACGGTTAAGACTACCGGCCACAGTCTTATCCTCATGGGAGAAGCCTCCTTGCCTTTTGGGGTGGGTGAGTATAGCCCAGCCCCTTTTCGCCTTGCAAGGCCCCAGGAGTGTTCCTTGACTCCGGGCAGAGCCCCATGAGAGATTGGCCTGATGATAAGGATGCGCGCCTAGCAGAATGGAGAGATGGGGAACAGGTCTACTTCGGCTCAGCCCCTTGCCTTTGCTCCTGACAGGGGCACTCGTCACTGCCCCAGTCGTTCTGACCGGATTAGCGGCTTTAAGCCCGGCTCCGGAGGGGACCACCCTCAAGGGGGCGGAGCATGAGGTAGAGCTGCGCATCGCCGCCGTGGGGGATATTATGCTCGGCGGCAGCTCGGAGCCTGTACTGCACGCGACAGGATATGACTACCCCTTCGTGCATATGCGGAAGTTCTTACAGGATTCGCATATTGTCTTCGGCAATCTGGAGGGCCCGCTGACAGACCGGGGCGAGGCGGTGCGCGACAAGAAATACGTCTTCCGATCGCCTCCGGAGAAGGTGGTCCCGGCGCTTCAGGCCGCCGGCTTTACAGTTCTCTCTCTGGCGAATAATCACATCCTCGACTATGGCGTCGAAGGACTGGAACAGACGATGGAGGTCCTCAAGGTGGCCGGGATTCACCCTGCAGGCGCCGGCAGGGATCTTGCGGAGGCGCGGCGGCCGGCTCTGGTAAAGGGCGGTGGCCGCACGGTCGCCTTTCTTGCCTACTCCCTGACACTACCGGAGAGCTTCTACGCCGAGCCTGATAGGCCCGGTACCGCCTTCGGTCATGAGCACCATGTACGGGCCGATGTGGCGCAGGCGCGCCGGCAGGCCGATCTGGTCATAGTCTCGTTTCACTGGGGGAGGGAACTGGAGACGACGTTGCGCGACTATCAACCGCGGCTCGGCCACGCTGCCATTGACGCCGGCGCCAGCGTCGTGTTCGGACATCATCCCCATATCTTGCAGGGGATCGAACGCTACAAGCACGGCGTGATCCTTTACAGTCTCGGCAACTTTACCTTCGGCTCCTACAGCAAGTCCGTCACGCGCAGCGCCATCGCGCAGTTGCTCTTTCGGGGCAACCGGCTGCGACAGCTCAGGATGATTCCTATTAACGTGAATAACATCGAGCTGAACTTTCAGCCGCTACCGTTAAGTGGCCGCGATGCGGATGCCGTGATAGAGGATCTCCACAGGCTCTCCCTGGCCCAGGGCGCGACCCTTGAGAATCAGGCGGGCGTCGGCGTTCTCGTCTTCCCCGATGGGGATCAGTAAGAGATGGGTATGGGCTATTTGAGGAGGTGGTTGCGTGGGTCGATGGGGACGCCGTTGATCCGCACTTCATAATGAAGATGGGGATTCGTGCTCCTTCCCGTATTTCCCACCTTGGCGATCGGTTGATTCTTCTGCACTCGATCCCCCTTTTTGACGAGGATCTTGGATAGGTGCGCGTATTGGGTGATGATCCCTTGGCCGTGGTTGAGCACCACCAGCCGGCCGAGGCCGCCGTTTTCTCCGGCGAAATCCACAACCCCTTCTGCGGGTGCATGGACAGGGGACCCTAGGGAATTGGGAATGTCGATGCCGGAGTGGAATTCTGCCTCTCCTGTCCAGGGGTCAGGACGCGGCCCGACTCCTGAGCTGACCCGGTCGGCATAGACCGGCCATTCGGTCGGGATGGAGGCGATCAGGCCCTCCACTTCGCTCTTGAGATTGGCGAGGCTGGACTCCAACTCCACTACTACCTGAGAGCCATTGGGGGAATATTTTTGTTGTCGCGGAAGGGAGGCCTGGACCTTTCCCTGGAGTTTCCTCCAGTTGGTGAATAGCCCTTGGATATCCTGTGCCCTTTCCTTCAAGATGGAAAGTCGCTCACGCTGTGCCTGGGCTTCGGCCATGAGCCGTCTCACCTCTTTGCGCTCGAGCTTCATCCAACTATAATCGCCCAGCAACGAGATCGTGGCCAGAAACAGGGCAAAGCCTCCCCAGATGAGATAGCGGATCGCTACCGGGGAAAGCACCAGTCGATAGGTTCGCGTTTTGCGCCAGGGGACGATAAGGATCGAGTAAGACCTGTCCATACTCTTTCCTTTCTGGTTTTTGTTTCTAATGAATCTTCTCGGCCGCCTGGACTTCTTCTCCTCTCATCTTACAGCGGCCGTCAAAGATCACGCCTTCTTCCAAGATCAAGACCGGTGTTACGATGTCACCAAAGATGCGGGCAGTAGGCCGAAGCTCGACACGTTCTCGGGCGACGATATTACCGGTCATCTGCCCGCTTATGATAGCGATGCCCACCTGGACGTTGGCCCTTAACTCCCCGTTCTCTCCCACCACCAGGGTGTCTGGTGAAAGGACCTCTCCCTCCAGCTTTCCGTTCAGGACCAGTGTCCCGACAAAAGTGAGGCGCCCCTCAAACTCGCATCCTTGATCTATCACCGAGGTTGCAGCCTGGTCAGGGGCCGAATTATGATTGTTTGCCTTCAAGTGCCACATGTCAATGGAGCGGATCAGAAAGGGCTCCCCGAAAAGGGGGTTTATAGTATCTCGACCGCTCAAAGTTTGTCAATATGAATTATCGTTAATTAGGTGTAATTAAGTTTCAGAAAAAACCAAGGCGCCTAAAAAAACACCACCTTCTTTACTCTTTATTACCTGAAGTCTCCTGCAAGAAACATGCAAAAGCCACCCTGTCTACTTGTAACTTGTTGATTTTATGGGTATCCATTCAGTCCGCGTCGTGAATATAAGGTGCAGCGATTGACATTTTTTGATATCTCCTTACAAAAATGGACATTTTGTGTATAGTCTCTTGTTGTCCCGCCGGGTAAAAGAGTGGTGAATTTTGCCAGCAACTGCCCGATGGAGTGCAGCTACTGTTACCTTCAGGAATACTTGGCCTACAATCCGGCGCTTAAGGTCTTCAGCAACGTGGCGGATCTCCTGAACGAGGCGCACCGGCTTCTCAGCGCGGGTGAGCATGTATCGCAAGATGATTCGCTGGATCCGTAGCGCCTCGCCGACGGTATTTGTCTATCTCTGCATGGAGTCCAAAGAGGTCTGGGAGCAGGTCTTCGGTTTCGCCCCGAGCTGTGCCAGGGAGTTGGGCCACCGCTTTTTAGGTGAGAAGGTAGAGTCCGCCGTCAGGATCGAGCGCTGAGTGAGACAGGGAGTTTTACCGACTCAGTGTCTTGTATCCGGTATCTTGAATCGTGTATTTTAAATCAGGCATGTTGGGTTTGCTCAAAAAAATTGTCGGCACCAAGAATGAGCGCGAGCTGAGGCGCATCCAGCCTGCGGTGGAGCGCATCAGCGCCCTGGAGCCGGAGTACGAAAAGCTCACGGATGCCGACCTGCACGCCAAGACCGACGCCTTCAAAGAGCGACTGGCGCAGGGCGAAACCCTGGAGGATCTCGTCCCGGAGACCTTTGCCGCGGTGCGCGAGGCATCCAAGCGGACTATAGGGCTACGCCACTTTGATGTCCAGCTTATCGGCGGCATCGTCCTGCACAAGGGCAAGATCGCCGAGATGAAGACCGGCGAGGGCAAGACCCTCGTGGCCACTCTTCCCTTTTATCTGAATGCGCTGGAGGGAAAGGGAGTTCACCTGGTCACGGTCAACGACTATCTGGCGCGCAGGGATGTGCAGTGGATGGGCCCGATCTACCATCTGCTGGGACTTTCCGTTGCCGCCATTGTCCATGAGGAGAGCTATCTCTTTGATCCCGGTTATATCCCCAAGGATTACCGTTATCTCCACCTGCGCCCGATATCGCGCAGAGAGGCCTATCTCGCGGACATCACCTATGGCACCAACCATGAGTTTGGCTTTGACTATCTGCGGGACAACATGAAGTTTTCCCTGGAGGATTATGCCCAGCGCGACCTCAACTTCGCCATCGTCGATGAGGTGGACAATATCCTCATCGACGAGGCCAGGACCCCTCTCATCATCTCCGGTCCCGCCGAGGAATCGACCGATAAGTATTACCTCATCGACCGGATCATCCCCAAGCTCCAGCGCGGCGCCGTGATTCAGGGCGACCCGACTCAGGAGCGGCGCGCCGCCATCGAGGCCCAGGGGGATTACATCGTAGATGAGAAGGGCCGGACCGTGACCCTGACCGAGAGCGGGGTCGCCAAGGTGGAACGCCTGCTGGGCATCCATAACCTCTACGACCCCACGCACATCGATACCGTACACCATGTCCAACAGGCACTGAAGGCCCATAACCTTTTCAAACGGGATGGCGACTACGTCATCAAAGATGGCGAGGTGATCATTGTCGATGAGTTCACTGGCCGGCTCATGCCGGGACGCCGCTGGTCGGACGGGCTCCATCAGGCGATTGAGGCGAAGGAAGGGGTGCGCATCCGCGAGGAGAACCAGACCCTGGCGACGATAACGATCCAGAACTACTTCCGCATGTATAAGAAGCTCGCGGGCATGACCGGCACCGCCGATACCGAGGCCACGGAGTTCAAGAAGATCTATAACCTCGATGTGGTGGTGGTCCCCACGCATAAAAAGATGATCCGGGCGGACTCCCCCGACATGGTCTACCGGAGCGAGGGCGAGAAGTTTGAGGCCGTGGTGCAGGAGATCGACGGGTGCCACGGCGAGGGTCAGCCGGTGCTGGTGGGCACGACCTCCGTGGCCAAGTCCGAACGGCTCTCTCGGATGCTCAAGAAAAAAGGGGTCCGGCACAACGTCCTCAATGCCGTGAACCATGAGGCGGAGGCGACGATCATCGCGCAGGCAGGGAGGTTTGGGGCCGTAACCATCGCCACCAACATGGCCGGCAGAGGGACGGACATCCTCCTGGGAGGGAACCCGGAGTTTCTGGCCCGTTCGGATATGGAGAATGAATGGATCAGCCGGGTGTCCAAGCAGCCCGTCTCCGGCGGGGCCATGCGGTACGAGGATACCCTGAGAGAGTTTAAGGAGAGGTACGAAGAAGAGATCCAGAAGGCCGAAGGGCGCTATCGGACCGAAGGCGAGATCTACGGGCAGAAGCGGGGAGAGGCCCTGAAGAGGTATACAGAGGGCCGGCAGCAATTGAAAGAACTCTCCCCATTCCGCCGCCTCGTGGAGGAGTACGAAAAGGTCTCGACTACGGAGCTGATCGATGCCCTGCACGACTTGGGCAGCATTCCCGAGCGATACCTCAAGGTCAAGGAGCACATCGAGGCCGCGCTTTTTGCCTCTGGGAATGCGCTGGAGCCCAAGGCCGGTCGCGCCCTGGAGGAGGCCAGCGTCGCCTTCCGTGAACACCTCACGCGCTGGCAGCAGGGGGATGGCGAGAGACAGGATCTCATGGAGGCGCTGGATGAGACCAGGCGCAACTATGAGCAGCGGCTGAGTGACTATGAGTTTGTGGCGGCGAAATCCGCCCTCGCCAGAGGGGAGCACGCGACGGTGGTGGCTGAGTACGAGGAGGCGCGCCGGGCCTTCGAGGAGGCCGAGACCCGCTGCGAAGAGATCCGCCGTCCCTATGAGGAGGCCATTCGAGAGGCGCAGAAGAGCCATGAGGCCAGGCGGCAGGAGTATGTGCGCGCCGTGGAAGAGATCCGGGAGCAGCTGGAGAAAGCCCCCGACGCCTATCGGCAGCGATACGAAGAGATCCTGGCGGGGTACGAGAAGCTTTGTGTCGAGGAAAGGGGAAAGGTCATTGCCGCTGGCGGGCTCCACATTCTGGGCACGGAGCGCCACGAGAGCCGGAGGATTGACAATCAGCTCCGCGGCCGCGCCGGCCGGCAGGGCGACCCGGGCTCGTCCCGCTTCTATCTCTCGCTGGAAGACGACCTCATGCGCATCTTCGGCGCGGACCGGATTCAGGGGATCATGACCCGATGGGGGATGGAAGAAGGAGTGCCCATCGAGCATCGGCTGGTGACCCGCGCCATTGAAAATGCCCAGAAGAAGGTAGAGGCCCACAACTTCGATATCCGCAAGCACCTCCTGGAGTATGACGACGTCATGAACAAGCAGCGAGAGGTGATCTACCACCAGCGCAGGGAGGTCTTGAAAGGGGAGGATCTGAAAGAGGAAGTTCTGGGAATGGCCGATGGGCTGGTCGCTGATCTGGTGACCCGTTTTGCCCATAAAGAGCTCCATCCTTCGGAGTGGGACTCTGAGGGGCTGGGAGAGGCGCTTCATCACCAGTTCAATTTCCGCCTGCAACTGAAGCCTGAAGCGCGAGAGAATTTGTCTCCTGAGCAGTTGCAAGGGATGATTCTGGATCAGGTGAAAATGGCCTATGAGTCCAAGGAGCAGGGCTTTGGCGCCCCGATGCTCCGACAGCTAGAAAAGATCATTATGCTCCAGACAATCGATGGTCTGTGGAAAGACCATCTCCTCAATATGGACCGCCTGAAAGAGGGAATCGGGCTGCGCGGTTATGGGCAGAAAAATCCCCTGCAGGAGTATCAGCGGGAAGGGTTCGAGATGTTCGAGGAGATGGTCCAGCGCATCCAGGAGGATGTGGTCCAGAGGCTCTTTACCATCGAGAAGGCGCGGGAAGATGTCCTCGAAGAACTGGAGGATCAGCGCCGGCCTCAGAGAATGGTCTTGAGTCGTGGTGAAGATGGAGGTGAGTCGGGCCGGGTGGCGACAGTCAAGCGCCAAGGGGACAAGGTAGGGAGGAACGACCCCTGTCCCTGTGGCAGCGGAAAGAAATACAAGAGGTGCTGCGGAAAGTGAAGGGCGTAAAAGTTCCCGGGTTTCAGTTTGCCGGCGTCGCCTGCGGCATCAAAAAAAGCAAGAAAAAGGATCTTGCGCTGATCTTTTCGGAGCGGCCGGCGACCGCAGCGGCGCTGTTCACCACTAATAGACTCAGGGCGGGCTCTGTGGTGGTGGGGATGAGGCATGTCCGGCGCGGTCGAATTCAGGCTGTGGTGATCGCTAGCGGCAACGCCAATGCTTGCACCGGCAAGAGAGGAATCCGCGACGCGGAAGCGATGTGCCGCGAGACCGCGCGGCGACTTGGCATAGACCTTTCCCTTGTGCTGCCCTCGGCGACCGGGATCGTCGGTGTCCCGCTCCCCATAGAGAGGGTGAAGGAAGGCATTGCCAGGGCTGCGGTCCTCCTTTCCCCCGACTCGCTGCAGCAGGCGGCGGAGGCGATTCTCACGACAGATCGATTCGTGAAAGTTTCAGCCGCCTCGTGTTCCATCCAGGGAAGGCGCGTCCTGGTCGCCGGGATGGTCAAGGGCGCCGGGATGATTGCCCCGAAGATGGCCACGATGCTTGCTTATCTTATGACTGACTCCGCCGTGGGACCGGGTTGCCTGCGCGCGATCCTGCGGCGGGCCGCGGACGCCACCTTCAATGCCGTCACTGTGGATGGAGACACGAGCACCAACGACACCGTTCTCTTTTTGGCCAATGGCGCCGCAGGGAATGCTCCGATCCGATCCGGGACGAAAGAGGAGAAGGCCCTTTTTGCCGCCGCTCACAAGGTCATGAAAGAGCTGGCGCTGAAGCTCGTCGAGGACGGCGAGGGAACCACCAAGGTCGTGGAGATTCGCGTCGAGGGCGCGAGGTCAGTGAGCGACGCGCGGAAGGTTGCGTTTTCCGTGGCCAATTCGAAACTGGTCAAGACCGCTTTCTACGGCGAGGATCCCAACTTCGGACGCATCATGGTGGCGATCGGTTATGCCGGTGTCGCGGTCAACCCAGACAAGATTGATGTCTCGTTCGATGGTGTGAAGGTGGTCAGAAACGGTGTCGGGTTGCCTGCCAACGAGCGCCAGGCCGCAAAGGTGCTCCGGCGCCATTCCTTCAAGGTCCGCATCCAACTGCGGCAGGGCAGCGCGTCTACCTCGGTCTGGACATCCGACTTAAGCCACGAGTACGTGCGCATCAACTCCGCGTATAGAACGTGAAAACTAAAAGAGCAGGACGCCGAAATTCACCGCAGCCATCGCCAGCATGATGACGCCCAGAATGTACATAAAGACGTCCCGCGGCAGATTTTTGTTTGTCGGTTCCATAGTCATAAGGTTAGAGGGGCTTGCCGTTCTTGTCAATTGATCCGGCAGCGACGAGGACGAATCTTTCCGGATCAATATATTTTTTGACCGCTTCGTTCACCTGCTCCGGCGTTATCGCCGCAATGATCTTGGGAAATTCATCCAGGTACTCTTTGGATCTTCCCTCTTCAATCGCAGTCAGGATAGCGTCGGCCAAACCGCCCGTCGTAGCCAAACCGACCTTGTAGCTCCCGATGATGTTTTCCTTGCGCTCGGCAACCTCCGCATTAGTGACGCCGTCCTCGGTCCACCGGCGCACCTGTTCCAGGACCGCCTGCTCCCCCTTTTTTAACAGCGTGGGGGCGAACGTCCCCCACGTGAACCAATGTCCGGTGATACCGCGCTGGATGCCGCTAATCCCGGAATACACCGCGTAGGTAAGACCTTGCTCGTCGCGAACGGTCGTCATCAACCGCCCAGAGAAATCTTCACCGAGGATCTTCGTCGCGATGCCAAGCGGGTACCGATCGGGGTGATTCACGTCTATGCCGACCGGCTGGCCGACGATCACGTCAACGCTTGTCTTCTCGGTCATGGGAATGTACTCCGTTGCAGCAGCAGCTTCGGATCGGGTCGGTCCGACCGTGCGAAGCGCCAGCGGAGATGTTCTCCAACCGCCGAACGCTTTTGTCACCGCCGATGAGACTACTTGAGCGTCCACATCGCCGACGGCGACCACCGTCATCGTGCCCAAACCTAAGTTGCTCGCATGGTATTCTTTCAGATCGGCCGGCGTTACCGCCCTGACGTGCTTAGCTCTGACCGTGTCATCGGGTATGTAGTTCGGATGTTCGGGAGCGTAGAGCATTTGCGAGAGCTTGATCTTCGCCTGCGTCCCGGTGTCTTCTTTCTCCTGCTCCAGGAACGCCAGCACCCGCTGTTTCACGATATCCAGATCGGCGCTCTTGAACGCCGGTTCCCGCAGCTGCTCGGCAAGCAGACCGACCACCATGCCCATGTCTTGCTTCAGGCATGTTGCGGCGAAGCGCACCCAGTGCGTGCCGCACGCGAACGAGATCGCCGCCCCGACCGACGCGAGCATCTCCCGGATCTCCATCTTGTCGCGCCGCTCGGTTCCCTGGTCCAGCATCGCCGTGACCATCCGCGCGAGCATCCGGTTTTCCTGCGGATCATACATGCCCCCTCCCAAAAAACTGCCCGAGATGGTCACGATGTCCTTTGCCTCCGTCGCGAGCGTCAATAAGCGTACACCCTGGAGCGGTGCGTGCTCTTGGATACGCTTGCCGAACGGGGTATCACGGCGATTTGGTTGTTGGCTACGCTTTTTGCCCATGGGATTCTTTGTGCATTGCTCTGCGGCTGGGGATGAAATACCCGGTCGTGCTTCGCTCCTGGGTCAGATACTGAGCGGCGACGCGCTGAACGTCAGCGGCAGTCACTTTCATAATATTCTGTGTGGCGGTAGTGTAGAACGTCCAATCGCCTAAAGCGATCGCTTCGTTCAGATTGGCGGCGATGGCATAGGAACCGTCGCGGCTGAACGCGAGCGCCGCCGCAGCCATCGCTTTAGCCTTCCGTACCTCCTGCTCGGTCACGCCATGTTCTTTGATCGATGCATACTCTTTCACAATGATCTCTTCTGCCTGTTCATGGCTCGTTCCGGGTGTCAGGAACGCATAGGTAACGATCAGCCCCGGATCGTGGAACGGTTGGTCCCAGAGCATCACCCGACTAGCCAGTCCTGTATCAACGAGTGCCCGGTACAGGTGACTGGACTTTCCTCCGCCGAGGATCGTAGAGAGCACCTGGAGCGGGACCATATCCGGATCAAGCCCACGCGGAGTCTTGTGCGCCACCCCGACGATGCCGATCTCACCTGCTCGCCGTACCGTCACCCGGCGCAACTCTTTTTGCTCCGGCTCCTGGACGTGTACTGACGGTATGGCTTCGGGCGAGCGGCCATGTTGGCCGAACTGTTTTTCCAAAAGATCAAAAACCGATGCGCGGTCAAAGTCTCCGATGACCGATGCCGTTGCGTTGTTCGGCCAATAGAAGAGATCGTAAAACCACTTCAAACGCTCCATGGTCATGCCTTCGATATCTTCCCGCAGCCCAATAGTTGAGTAATGGTACGGATGCACTCGATACGCCTCGGCCCAGATGGCTTTATCCAACGCCTCGTACGGATCGTTCTCGCCGCGTTCGTACTCGTTGCGGACGACGGTCATCTCCGCATCTCTATCCTCCTGCCGCAGAAGCGCGTGCCGCATGCGGTCCGCCTCAATCGCCATCGCATCCGCAAGATACTCGCTGGGCAGCATCTCGTAGTAATTCGTGCGGTCAAGCCACGTTGTTGCGTTCAAGCTCGCACCTCTGGGTTTGAGCACTTTCCAGATCTGCTTGCCGTTTTGCTTGTTGAAGTCCTTGGATCCTTTGAACATCAGATGCTCCAGCATATGCGTCGCTCCCGTGTAGCCGACGTGTTCGTGCCGCGAACCGACCCGGTACGTCACCATAAACGTCACCACCGGAGCGGAGTGGTCTTCCATTAGTAGAACCGTCAGGTCGTTTGACTTTAGACGGTACTCGTCAATACCTCCGGAGGACTTTATGTGTTCGTATGAAGGATGTTCTTTGGGAACCATAGTGATTTCTTATGGTACCAAAGCCCGGCCCTCGGCGCCAGTCACCTAAGAATAAGAGTAAACGAACAAAAGTGTTTTTGTTTGACGCTGCACAAGCGAAATCGTAGAATAAACTCTATAGCGGTCCTGTGACCGGAATTGCGGCAGATCCTACCTATCTGGATGTCTTCGTTCCTCCCCATGCCGCTTTCGTACGCCCAATCAACCGCGGGCATGCCGCCTTTGCCTATGTTTTTGAAGGCGCGGCAAAATTTGACCTCGATGATAAAGAGGACGAGACGATGATCTCGCATCCCAGGCTGGTCGCCTGGGGTGACGGCGACCATGTCAAGGTCGTTACTGCCGAGGATCCGGTCCGCTTTTTGTTAGTTTCTGGCAAGCCTTTGAGAGAGCCGATCGCACGATATGGATATTGCCATCACTCTGGAAATCTGAACTCTTCGACCTCCACGTTCTCCGTTCCAAGCTGAGTTAAAGCGGTGAGGTCAAGCCGGGATTCGGCCTCCTCCACGTCGGCAAGCCTGGCCTTGGTGGCAGGGTGGCGCGGGACGAAGAGCTGGCAGCAGTCCTGATCGGGGATGACCGAGGTCTCGAAGGTGCCAATTCTCCTGGCCTGATCGATGATCTCCTGTTTGTCCATGCCGACCAGGGGCCGCAGGACCGGCAGGGTAGCGGCCTTCTCTATAACAGCGAGGTTTTCTAGAGTCTGAGAGGCCACCTGGGCCAGGCTCTCGCCCGTGACCAGGGCGCCGGCCCGCTCTTTTTTTGCTACCGCCTCGGCGATGCGCATCATCATCCTGCGATAGAGGACAACTCTGAGCGGCCTCAACACGGCAGCCACTATCTGGCGCTGGATCTCGCCAAAGGGGATCAGATAGAGGCGCGAGGAGAACTGATAGTGGGTCAGCAGTCTTACTAACTCTCGGACTTTTTCTTGCGACGTCTTATCGAGGTAGGGGCTGCTGTGAAAGTGGGTAAAGATCAGCCGGCAGCCCCGCTGCATCATCCGGTAGGCGGCGACCGGGGAATCGATGCCGCCGGAGATGAGCGAGATAACCCTCCCGCTGGCCCCCACCGGCAGACCTCCGGCTCCGGCGATTTTGTCAAAGCCAAAGAAGGCGGCGCGCGGAAGAATTTCGATCGCGACGGTGAGCTCGGCGTTCTCCAGATCGACGCGGGCGCCGGACCTTGCTTTCACGAATGCCCCCACTTCGCGATTAATCTCCGGTGAGGTGAGGGGAAAGGCCTTATCTGCCCGTTTGGTCTCGATGCGGAAAGAGGCGAACTGCTTGCCGTTGAGAGAGTCGAGGATCCGGGCCTTGAGGCTCTCTAGATCTGGCGCGGTGCGCTCTACAAAGGAGAAGTTGGCCACGCCAAAGACCGCCCGGAGGCGCCGGCATAACTCTTCGCGTTCGACCTTGTCGTCGAAGACCATGAGCAGGCGGCCGGGCAGCACTGAGATCTCCGCGAGGCCAAGGCCGCTTGCCGAAGAGACCAGATTCCTCTTCAAAAGCTCGACGAAGTAGGGGCGGTTGCCTTTCTTCAAGGCCACTTCGTGATAACGGACCAAAACAGAAGTCATGGGGGTAAAATATCAGATTCACGAAGGGGCTGGAAGATGATAAAAAGGATGATAGAATCTGCCGCTAGAAGGAGGGGCTTATGGGAAGCTTTAAAAATATCTCTGAGGCCATGCAGTTTACCTCGGACAAGATGCGCAAGAACAATCTCTTCGAGACCGAGAGGCTCTTCTGTGATCTTTACTGCTTTGAGCCCGGCCAGGCCCAGGCCCCTCACACCCACGAGGGTTCGGACAAGATCTACTTTGTGGTCAGGGGAAAGGCAAGGTTTCAGATCGGCGCAGAGGAGAGAGAACTCAAAGAGCATGAGGTCGCCATGGCCTCATCCGGGCAGAGACATGGGGTGAGCAACCCGGGGCCGGATCGGCTCGTCCTGCTTGTCTTTATGGCGCCGAAACCCACTCACTGAACTCGCGCAGTGAAACCATTGGCCGAAAAAGTTGCCATCGTTACCGGGGCTGGAAGGGGGATCGGCAAAATCAGTTCCATCTCGGGAAAGATGGGCCAGGCTAACACCGCGGCCTATTCGGCCTCAAAGTGTGGAAGTTACCGTGCGCCCTCAGAGAACGCCGTACGCGTAGTCTCTATTATTTGGCTCCGCCTTTTTGTCTTCGGAGTAAGGGGGGTTTGAGGCCCCGATAGGGCTCTGTGCTGAGATGGGCGACGTCCGGGAGATAGTTGAGGAGTTTGATCTCGGCCCAGAGATCATCCGCCTCTAAGACGGTCAGAGAGCCGTTGTCGATCCTGAGCCGGCGAAACTCCTCCAGGGGGAGTTTGAGATAATGACAGACGATGGCTCGAATCACATCGGCATGGGAGACGAACAGGAGACGGCCGTCGGGAAACTCTCTGTAGGCCCTCTTTAAAGCCTTCAGGCCACGTCTCTGGACGTCGAGAATGGTTTCGCCTCCCGGGACCGGGACCTTTAATGGGGCCTTTAAGAAGCGGCGGTAGGCATCATCCTTGATGAGATCCTCGAAGACGCAGCCCTCCCATCGACCAAAGGCCACCTCTGTGAGATCACGGTCGATCTTGATCGGAATGCCGCTTCCTTGAGCCAGAATGCGCGCGGTCTCGAGGGCACGCCTCAGTGGGCTGGTGTAGATCGCGTGGATCTTCAGGTTGGGGATGAGCCGGGCTAGCCGCTTGCCCTGGAGGATCCCCTTGCGGTTCATGGGAATCTCCTGGCGCCCCATCACGCGCATCTGTTGATTCCAGGCGGTCTCTCCGTGGCGCAAAAGAAAAAGGGTGTGCATCTCAAGGGACTATACAAAATAAGAAGGGCCGACTCCAGGCCGGCCCTTCTTCAGCACCGCGGGAGTCTATTAACCCGCGTGAGCAGCCCGCAGGTTGCAAAACTCGTCGTAATCTATGAGCTCGCGGATCGTAGGCTTCTCTCCGCATACCGGGCAGGCAGGATCGGCCTTCACAGAGAGCGAAGTGATCTCCATCGTGAGGGTGTTGAAGCAGAGCAGCCTTCCTATCAGCGGATTGCCTTTCCCCAGGATGAGCTTGATGGTCTCCAGGGCCTGAAGCACGCCTATGAGCCCGGGTAGGACCCCCAGCACACCGGCCTCCTGGCAGCTCGGCGCCATGTCCGCAGGAGGCGGCTCCGGGTAGAGGCATCGATAGCACGGCCCCTTGCCAGGGTAGAAGACCGACGCCTGGCCCTCAAATTGGAAGATGCTGCCGTGGACATTGGGCTTTTGCGTCATGACGCAGGCGTCGTTGACGAGATACCGCGTCGGGAAATTGTCGCAACCGTCCACGACGATGTCGTAGTCCTGAATGATCCTCATGATATTCTGCGAGGTGAGCTTCTCCTGATAAGTGATGACGCGGACATCAGGGTTGAGGGCCTGAAGAGTCCGTTTGGCGGACTCCGTCTTAGCCATTCCGATGCGATCGTTGGCGTGGAGGATCTGTCTCTGAAGGTTGGAGAGGTCCACCACATCGTTATCCACAATGCCCAAGGTGCCCACTCCAGCCGCCGCCAGGTAATAGGCCGACGGAGAACCCAGTCCCCCAGCCCCAATCAGAAGCACCTTAGCATCGAGGAGCTTGGCCTGGCCCGTTTCACCCACCTCCGGCAAGAGAAAGTGGCGGCTGTAGCGCGTCGCCTGCTCGGGTGTAAACTGGTGATCCTGGATCCATTTGAAACCCGCTGTCTTCCAGGCGGTGAAGCCGCCGGCCATAGAGATAACCCTTTCGTATCCCATTTCTTTCATCGCCTTTGCTGCCAGAAGGGAGCGCACCCCGCCAGCGCAATAGGCAATCACCGGTGCTGACTTGTCCGAGACTGCGGTCTCAACCTTAAGCTCCAGGAAACCCCGGGGTAAGGAGACAGCGCCTTCCAGATGCCCCTCCCGATATTCTTCCTTTTCCCGAACATCTAAGAGGAGGTACTTTCCATTCCGCGTCAGGAGATCTTTCACCTCTTCGACAGAGAGCTCTTTGACCTCCCTGCGCGCCTCTTCCATCATCTGCTGAAAGGTTTTTGCCATACCGCCTCCGTTTGTAGACCTTATAGGTCTCAATTACACCTCCTTCCCATGAAAGTCAAGATTAACGATAAAACCGCTCATAAAACCTCCTTTTCCGCCCCGCACCTGGGACAGATGAGCGGAGGTGGGCCTTTGAGAATCGCCCAGCCGCAGACAGCGCAGCTCTCTACCTCCTCTCCCAGCAGGCTGCGGATCATTGGACCGCATCTCAATGCGCCGCATGGCCCGGTCCCGGCGCCGGTCCGGCGGCTGACCATTTCGAAGCTCTTCGCGCCTGCCTGAATCGCCTTGACGATGACTCCCTTGCGGATCTTATTGCACAGGCAGATCGGGCGATAGGCATCAATCACCGCCCGTTCGCGCGCCTTTTTTATCTCATCTTGGTCCAAAATGATAACTCTCTTATGCCACAGTTTTGATCGGATTTATTCCTTGACTCCTATAACCAGCGATGAGGTGAGAGGGGAGGGGAGAGGGACCTCGCAGACTCGATGAAACCCAGCCTCTTTGAGCCACCCGCGTACTTCATCTCAATCCTTAAATCCGCTCAATGACCCGATAGCTTCGACCCTTTGGCTTGAGGGGCGCCACAATCCCTAATTTGGCCAGGGCGCGGATTTCGCGATAAGCAGTATCCCGATCCACCTCTCCCAGGCGTTGATAATCCGCAGTGGAGAACGATTTGCCGTGAGAGAAGGCGTAGGCCAGAAGCCTCCTCTGGCGAAAGTTGAGCGTGGATCTGCCGAATTGACTGAGCCACTTCAGGGTCTCATCATCGTAGATCGGGGTATTGCGCAGGGTGACGGTGAGAAAGAAGCCTTCGGCGGAAAATTCCGGTGGCCTGAGACTGTGGTGCTCCATCTCCTGAAACATTCTGGGTATCCCTTCTCCCATCTCTCTCAAATAGCCCAGATCCGCCAGCACCCGCACCATCAGGGGATTGCGGGAGAAGTGGACTCTTTTTTGGCTGCGCAAATGGTCCAGGGTGACCGGAGATGGAAGCAGACCAGGACTGCGCACCTCGATCCGGTCGTCGAACATCCAGATCTCCGTCGAGGCGCCGGTCAGGCTGTAGTCCCGATGCGCCACTGCGTTGACCAGGGCCTCCTGCCAGGCAAAGGTGGGATATTCCAGGCGCTCGCGAAAGAAGAGATCATGGAGGACCACCCGCTCCCGGATGTGCTCTTTGATCCGGCCCACCGCTTCGTCGACCAGGCGATACAGAGGGGCGTCAAACCGGATGCGCTTGATTACGTTGAGCGAGCTGCCGTGCTGCCGCTCGGTCCCTTCATACTTGACGAAGTCGATTCCGGCGCGCGGGTGCCAGCGCGCCGGATCTTTGGCGAATAGGAGCAAGGCCGCCATGGTGGGCGTGGCCCTTTCCGAGGAAAGATCGGTCAGGTGATAGGCCCGACTCAGGATGATCTGGGGATCCCGGGGATCATGGATCTTTTCGATGAAGGTCTCGATAGCTATAAGGTCCAGGTCCTCCCAGGCGGCGCCCGGGACATTCTGCCGCTCATAGGAAAAGGATTTTTTGGCCTCTCTGAGGGCCTGCGTCTGTTCCAGTGGAAATGACGGATTCTCGGTGGCGATGCGATAAAAGGTGCGGCCGCCCGCCACCCGATGCACTTCCAGGCCGGGGGAGACGGCGAATTTCAGCAGCAAGAGATTCCCCAGATGGATTTTTTCACAGGAGGGATAGGGCGGCGGGGTCAACAGCGTGTGCGGGGTCTGGATCAAGGCCTGGATTTCCTCCGCCGGGTAAGGGACGCCGGTAATGCTCTTATCGGCCTCTATCCCTACCAGAAGGGTTCCGCCATCGGCATTGGCCATTCCCCCCAGGAGGCGCGCAATCTCCCGCGCCAGCTCTTCGCTCGGTTTGATCTGGGCCCCGCCTTTTCTATATTGATAGGCGCTGACAAAATCGAGGAACTGTCCGCGCTCCTGTTTCAGCAGAAGACCCAACTCCTCACCTGGCATGGCATCCCTCAGCTATCTACCGGCAGCGGACGAGGTCCTTGTGGCGTTGAGTCGAAGAATTTCCAAGACTATCCTGGCCGAGGTATAGAGATCTTTGAGATCCAGCCATTCTTTCACCGTATGGATCTCTCTCATCCCGGTTGAGAGGTTGGCCACCTCGAGACCCTTTTTGTTGAAGACGTTGGCATCACACCCTCCACCGGTGGCCCTGGTCTGAATCTCCATCCCCAGATTGTGGGCCGCGGCCCGGACGAGCTCTACAATGGCGGAGTCGTCAGGGAGCGCCATCCGGTCGTAATCGCGCTCGATTTTCGCCTCTACGGTCGCTCGGCAACACCTTCCGTCGATCTCCAGCACGCGGCCCGCGGCCGCCTCTTCCAGGCACTGGAGCATGTGGCGCGTCTGGCGTCCCAGCTTTTCTTCGCTGTGGCTGCGCGCCTCGCCCTTGAGCAGGACTGAGTCGGGGACGATGTTGACCGCGGTCCCACCGTGCACCAGGCCAATGTTTGCCGTGGTCTCTTCATCGATCCTGCCCAGCCTCATCCTGGCGATTCCATCTGCGGCCACTTGAATGGCGCTGATGCCCTTTTCCGGACACACGCCGGCATGCGCGGCCAATCCGCGAAGGCGAAACTCCATGCGGTTGGCTGCTGGCGCCCTGGTGAAGAGGAGACCCACCGAGTCGCTGTCGAGCACAAGTCCGGCGCGCGCCCTGAGGCGAGAGACGTCCAGACACTTGGCACCGAGGAGACCGGCCTCCTCGCAGATGGTAAAGACCACGTCGATGTCGCTGTGGGGAATGCGCTTCTCCCGGAGCACGCGCAGCACCTCACAGATGATGGCGATGCCACTCTTGTCATCACCGCCGAGGACTGTGCGGCCATCGCTACGCAGGATGTTGCCTTCCAAGACCGGCGCCACCCCCTCTCCCGGGGCAACCGTGTCCATGTGGGCAGAGAGGAGGAGGGGCTGGGAGCCTGGGGCATTGCCGCGAAAATAAGCGACGAGATTGCCCGTACTCCCTCTCACCTTCTCTCCCGCGTCGTCGATGAAAACCTCTCCACCTAGCCCTTCCAGTTCCTTTTTGAGACGCACGGCGATGTCCCGCTCCTTGCGTGAGAGGCTGTCTATTTGGATCAGCTCGATGAGCAGCTTCTTGAGGCGCTCTTCCTGGATCACAGAAGCTCCGGCCTCCCTTCAAGCTCAGGTCTGACTCTCCGCTGCTTCCTCGACATCCAGGGCCTTGAGGAGCTGCGTGAACTCGAGTTGGGTAAAGAGCTCGCGCAGCCTCCCTTTGTTGAAGCCGTGATACCCGAGGCGTGCCCATTCTACGTGGATGGGGACATCGGTCCTTACCGTGGCCAAATCACGGCTCAGAAAGGCCGATGCTTTCCCATCCGTGAGGGCCTTGCGGAGGCGCGCCATCCCTCTGAGCCCGGTCTTTTCTAATTCATCCAGATGGTCGAACAGGTTCTCCAGGGAATGAAATCTTTGGATCAAGGCGCTGGCCGTCTTTTCTCCAATCCCCTTGACCCCCGGAATGTTGTCGACAGAATCTCCCATCAGGGCCATCACCTCAACTACCTTTTCCGGCTCCACTCCGAATTTCTCTCTGACTTCCTCGACCCCAATCCACTTCTCTTTAGTGGTATCGAGAAGGCGCACGGATTTCCCTATGAGCTGCATCAGATCTTTGTCCCCGGAGACGATGACCACTTCATTACCACGGCTGGAGAAGTGTCGGGCCAGGGTAGCGATCAGGTCGTCGGCTTCAAATCCCTCCATCTCCAACACCGCGATATTCATGGCCTCCAGGAGCTTCCTGAAATAGGGAAACTGGGGAATGAGATCCGCTGGGGTGTCAGGCCGGTTTCCTTTGTAGTCTCTGTAGAGCTGATTGCGAAAAGTCTCTCGCCCGGCATCGAAGACGACGGCCAGGTACCGGGGCCTGTGGGTCTTGAGCAACTTCTGGATCATGTTGGTGAAGCCATAGATCGCTTGGGTTGGCAGTCCCGTAGAGTTGGAAAGCGGGGGAAGGGCGAAGTAGGCGCGGAAAACGTAGGAGCTGCCGTCAATGAGATAAACGCAGGGATTTGTGCCTGCCATAGTGTCGATGAGCTACGTCGTTGAGACCATAACAAAGCAGGTGGTTGAAGTCCAGTTCAATATTGGTGGCGGTGGGGGGACTCGAACCCTCGACTCCGCGGATATGAGCCGCGTGCTCTGACCAACTGAGCTACACCGCCACTGGATTCCGTTCCTGAAAGAGATCGGGTAGGCCAAAGGTTCCTATTATCGGCTGGCGCGCGGCAAAGTTCAAGGTGTGGAAAACGGGGGCATTCTCTCCCACGGATTCCCCGCCGCTCGTTGCACCACTCTTTTCTGCCCTCTTCCGACCTGAAAAAGGACTTTTTCTTGGATCTCCAGGCAGCTCAGTTTATTCCCATAGACCAACCCGGTGTCCAAGCCGATCTTATAGGGCAGGTGAAAGAGCACCTCTCTCTGGGGCGTGTGCCCAAAGAGCACCGTGTAGGGGAGGAAATGGCGCTGGGAAATAAATTCGTCCCGGATCCAGAGCAGATCTTCTTCCTCCTGCTGCGACAGGGGTTTCCCTGGATGGATGCCCGCATGGACACAGAGAAAAGGTTCCATCAGATAGCTAGTTCTCAATCCCTTGAGAAAGTCAAGGTGGCTTTTGGGGATCAGGGACAGGATCACCTGCGGCGCGCTGTGTTGTGAGGCCCCATAGCTGGCCAAAGTTGCCCCCCCGCCGTTAAAGAGAAACATATCTCCGTATTTGCCCGGAAGACCCAAAAAGGAGAGCAGCATATCCTCGTGATTGCCCTTGAGGAAGATAAACTCCTGTTTGTCCTTACTACGCTGTTGGTCAATGAGATAAGAAATCACCCCTTTTGCATCCGGGCCTCGATCCACATAATCGCCCAAGAAGACGAGTCGGTCCGCCGGCCTGAGGGGGAGAGTCTCGAGGAGACAGACCAGCTCTGCTAAGCAACCGTGAATGTCCCCAATGACGTAACACTTCCTAGAGTCTCTCCCGGCCATCATGAGAAAAAATTTGCTCTTTTTTGTACGATCTGTTATCCTAACAGAAATTATGAAGCTGCGCGATATCTATTTGAACTATGTCTTGGTCGCAGGGTTTATGTTCCTATTGTTAGGCATTGGCAATTGGATTGCGGGCGCGGTACAGGTCACTCACTATCAAGGGCTGCTTCACACCACAACCCAAACGGGCCTGGAAGATAGCTATCGCAGTTTTCAAGAGCTGGATCACCAGAAAAACGAAGAGGTATTGCGCCGGATCAACGAAGACCGGGGAAAATACAATGCCGCCAGGGTGAAACTCGATTTTTATTATGTCGTTCTCAGCGGAGGCCGGTTGTTTTTCTTGATCGGGCTCTTGCTGACCTTTTTCGCCCTCATCCGGCTCATACGCCAAGATACTTTAGCAAAGGTCGGGAGGTTAGCCGACCCTTCTCTTAGAGATCAACGTCTTTCCTAGCTTGCGCAGCCTGCTCGACCCGGCTCCAGGTGGGAGTGGGAAGTCCACACGAGAAGGGTAGAGGGCTTCACTTAGCGGGCTTCGATTTCTGATACCTTCGATAATCGTAGCCAGTTGCCATCGCCAGGAGAAGGTCCTCCATCCCGCCGTCTTTTTCCCGTCGCAGAATGAGAAGGCGATCGAAGAACTCCTTAAAGTCCTTGTAGGTTCGCTGGCCCTCATCCATTCTTCGCAGGTAGAAGTCTTTGATACGAGTTGTGGTAAACCTGAGCGCGGAGAAGCGCAGCTCGTTGGGAAAAGAGTCCCATTCAGGTAGCGATAGGGGACGCAGGGCTTCGTAACCGCTGATCAAGGCCTCGAAGCGCTCAATGCGATAGCGCCCGTCCAAATAGCAAAGGGCATTGACGGCAGTCGCAAGATCGTAGATCAGTTTTCCACGGCAGGCGGCCTCAAAATCCAAGATGCCTACCAGCCGGGAGCCCTTGAACTTCACATTATCAGCGAAGAGGTCGCCGTGGATGATCCCCTTCGGGAGGTTGTTGTCTAGGTAGTGATCCAGGTAAGAGACTTCGTCGTCAAGGACCCTTACGATGTTTTTGAGATGGGCCGGGAGCTCTCTTCTGATCTCTTGGTACATCGTGGCGATCTTGCTGAACCCAAACCGGTTATCGATGCCTTTCTTGTAGCCTCTCCCGATGAGATGGAGGTCTGAGAGGGTGCGACCCAAGACCTCGAGATGGGCAGGGATTAAAGCCGCCACGGAGAGCTCCACCCCATCTAAATACCGGCTGACCGAAAGGTACTTACCGTGGAATTCGTGGTAGTACTTTTCTTTCTTGCTTTTCATGGGTTGAAAACAGGGAAAGCCGTGCCGTTTAAGAAAGAGAAGCAGTTCCAGTTCCTGTTTGATTTCCAACTCGCCCTTGACCTCGTCGATTTTTGTCAGGAAACGGCCCCTTTTAGTTTCCACAAGATAATGGGTGTTGACCGATCCGTTGGGGACGCCGCTGTAGGAGATCAGATCGCCAAGTCCGAAATCCTCTACGATTCGAGAGCATTCCTTACGGGTGAGAGGAGTGTAAACCGCCATTTTCGGTCCTTAAAACAGCATCGCAGAGCTCGATTCTGGATAAAGAGAGCCCAAGACTGTAAAGAATAGTAAAAAAAAGGAAGGATGTCAATATAAAATTGCTTTTTATGTTTATAATCTATTGATGAAATTAATATTTTCTTGTGAATTTAAGATGTTAGAATTACTTACCTACTGCCTAAAAAAAGGGCACAAGCTCTCTATCAAGCTCCTCGATGCTCTCCACCTGGCGCACCCCTATAACATCGCCCCAGGCTCTCATGCCAATGACGGGTTTGGCGAGCTTCAACGCGATAGATATTTCCGATCGTGTGCCATGCGATCCGGGAAGGGCAACAATCAAATCTCCTGAGGCCGCCACTAAAATGTTGCGCGCGTGACCGAGCCCGGTGGGAATGACCACGTCAATAAATGGATTCGCCGCCTCTCTGTTATAATCCGGCAGGATGCCGATGGTGAGGCCCCCTTTTTCTTTGGCGCCGCGTGCTGCTGCCTCCATGATTCCACCCAATCCTCCACAGATCAAAACTGCTCCTTTGGCCGCTATAGTTTTCCCTACCTCGGCTGCAAGGGCCGCGGTTTGGGGATCTGGATCGGAGCTCCCGACGACTGCGATCTGCATCTCTCGCTTTTTTTTCTTGAGCATATCCGTCACCTGCCATTTCTTGATGATCCTTGAGGCTTTTTGTGTCTCCAGAGAGCACGAATGAAACGGTTGATTTATTTGCCTTGTGGGTTATATTACACCCCATGCGGTTGGATGATCCCAGAGCGGAAGCAAGGTACGGCGAAGGTCAGCTCCTTACCAACTCCGTAATCCTTACCCGCCTGGAAAAGGCCATCGGCTGGGCCCGCAAATACTCGATCTTCCCCTATCCCTTTGCGACTGCCTGTTGTGCCATGGAATACATGTCGCTGTCTATGGCGCCCTATGACATCGACCGCTTCGGAGCGCTCCTACCGCGTTTCAGTCCCAGGCAGGCCGACCTCCTCATGGTCATAGGGACGGTCAATCATAAGCTGGCCCCGGTGCTCAAAAGGGTCTATGAGCAAATGGCAGAACCCAAGTGGGTGATGGCCTTCGGGGCCTGTGCCGCGAGCGGAGGGTTTTACGATAACTATGCCACTGTGCAAGGGATCGACCGCATTATCCCGGTCGATGTCTATGTCCCCGGCTGCCCTCCCAGACCCGAGGCTGTGCTGGATGGTCTCATGGAGCTCCAGCGCAAGATCGCTCAACAAAGGCATCCCCTGACTTAGGATTTGGAAGCACCAAAGCGATTCCCTGGGACTGGAAATATCCTTTTGTCAGGGCAACCCGAAAAGGGAGTTCGCTGTTCCAGGAGAGGCTCACAGACGCCAGTCTTACGGTCTTTTTTTCCTGGGCTAGGGAGGGCGGATGTGGAGATAGAAGGACAAACGCAGGGGAAAGTAGGAGAAGGGCAGAGGCGACTTGACTGTTGAGCCTTTGAGTCCATCTCCCGGCCATAAGCTATTCCTTCAGCTATCGGCGATATCGATCAGGATTCCATCGGGATCGGACAGATGAAATTTCCCGCAAGGACATTTGGAAAATAGGCCTAACCTGGCCTCGCCCTCAGGGCCCAGGCCCACAGGTTTGGGGGTAAAGAAGGGATTTTTCCCTATCAGCGCCTGGAGCTCTCCCCGGAAGGCTTCCACATCTTCAACCTGGAAGCCAATATGGTCAAGCGCGGGCCGCTCAATTCCTGTCCGGTCGAAATCAGTGATCCGCCAGGGCATGACGATCAGCGTCACCCGTCCATCTGTGAGGTAAAAATTGAGGTCACCCGCAGGCCTCTCCGAGAGTTGGAGCCCAAGCACCTCCCGATAAAATTGGGCTAAGGCCTCGGGCATCACTGTGCGAAGGGAAAAGTGGGTAATATGGCGATTCTGCTGCCAAGTCTCCTCCTCATAGACATCCCTCCTGTTTTCCATCCCCCTTTGTGAGAGGTCAAAAACATTCCCGGCCGGGTCGTGCGTGCTGATGCCGGCAAAGGGTCTGTTGCCGGGTCTCCTCAGAACCCGGATGGCAGGGTATCTCTCTCGCAGTCGCGCAAAGACAGTTTCCACGTCTTCCACCTCGAAGCCGAAGTGATCCAGGCCGGCTTGCCGGCCTGCTCTCCGGGGATTGATGTTCAGCCCAACATAGCCATCACCTACGGTTACAGCGCTTTCAGGCCGAGCGGCCCTGGAGGTTCGCAGGTGAAAAACTGCCTCGTAGAATTTGCCCAACAGGGCGTAGTTATCGCTCACAATGGCTAGGTGCCTGATCTTTGCAAACATAGGGGGGTCCTCCTCAAAATGGGCCACGATTCCTATTCCCATGTCCCTTTGCCGGCGTGTTCGGGTGATTATTCCTCAGAGGGCCTTGTCGGTCAAGGGCTTTTATTCTATACTTGACTTTTCTGATAGATAATTATAGGAATAAAGTTGACTTTGCCAATTAGGATACATCAGAATAAGTGCCGAAAAAATTTGCGGGGGGATCTTATGAGCCAAATTGAGCCGTGGAAGGAGAAACTTCAGGGCCGTATGCCTGAAGACTTGGCGCGCGAGATCGACATCTTCGAGCAGCAGATGGAGCTCAGGAGGCAGGGTAAGATCGACGAGAAGGTCTTTGCCGAGACTCGTTTGCGCCGTGGGATTTACGGTCAACGCTACGATAATGGGCAGAGGCACGATGGCAGAAAGACGCAAAAGCTGAAACTCCCCTCCGGGAATCTAAAAGGGCCTGAGACGATGTGGGACGCTCCGGGCATGATGCGCATCAAGATCCCCTTCGGTGGATTGACCCCGGAGCAATTGGAAGTCATGGCCGACCTCTCCGAAGAGTATGCCGACGGAGTATCCCATGTCACCACACGGCAAGACATCCAGTTTCACTTCGTTCACATCGACGATACTCCCCCTCTCATGCGCCGCCTTGCCGCGGTAGGGATCACGACGCGAGAGGCCTGTGGCAACTCAGTCCGCAACGTGACCGCCTGCCCGCTTGCAGGGGTTTGCCGCGACGAGGTCTTCGATGTAACCCCTTATGCCAGGGCCTGCTCCAGGTTCTTATTAGGACATCCTGATGCTCAGGATTTCGGTCGGAAGTTTAAGATCGCCTTTTCCGGATGCAAGGAGAATCCCTGCGGGCTGGTTACCATGCACGACATGGGGGCCGTCGCCAGGAAGAGAGTAATCAACGGCGAGGAGAAACGGGGCTTCGAGCTCTACGTCGGCGGCGGGCTCGGGGCGGTGCCGCAAAAGGCCAGGCTTTTCGATGAGTTCCTTCCGGAAGAAGAGCTGCTCCCTATGGCCCAGGCGATCTCGAGGGTTTTCGCGCGCTTAGGGGAGAAGCGCAATCGGGCGCGCGCGCGCATCAAGTTCTTGGTGTCCAATCTGGGGATCGATGAGTTTCGCCGGATCGTTCTTGAGGAAAGGACCAAATTGACTCCGGATCCGCGCTGGACCGACTATCTTTCTACGGCCCATGATTATAGGGAAACGCCACAGAAACCAGGTGCGAGCCTGAACGGTGGTGCGCGTCCGGAGGGATTCGACCACTGGTATTCCACCAACGTCTATCGACAGAAACAGCCCGGCTACGTGGTGGCCACGGTGACATTGCCTCTGGGGGATGCGACCGCGGACCAGCTCCGCGCCCTGGCTGACGTTGCCCGACGCTTCGTTAAGGATACGATCCGGACCACGGTGGAGCAGAACCTCGTTTTTCGTTGGGTGAGCGAGGCAGACCTCCCAGAGTTTTACCAGGCCATCAGGGGAACAGGGCTTGGGGACCCGGATGCCGGGACGATTGTCGATGTGACCGCCTGCCCGGGGACCGATACCTGCAAGCTGGGCATCGCCTCTTCCCGGGGTTTGGCGCGCGAGCTGTATTCTCGTTTAGGCGAAAAGAGTCTGGAGCTCGATGAGGCGGTGAAGAATCTGCGCATCAAGGTTAGCGGCTGCTTCAACTCGTGCGGCCAGCATCACATTGCCGATATCGGCTTCTATGGAATTAACCGGAATGTCAATGGATATCAGGTGCCACACTTTCAAGTCATCTTGGGTGGAAAGCTCAAGGACAACGCCGGGGAGTACGGTCTGGCAGTGGGCGCGGTGCCCTCGAAGCGGATTCCCGAAGCGGTAGCGCGAATTAGTGAGCGCTATGTCAGGGATCGAAAGAAGGACGAGGGCTTTCAGGATTTTATCCACCGGATCGGCAAAAAGGAGGTCAAGGATATGCTGGAGGATCTCACCAGGATTCCCGCGCACGATGCCGACCCTTCTTACTACGCCGATTGGGGGGACCCGCGCGAGTTTACCCTCGAGGATCTTGGGACCGGAGAGTGCGCGGGGGAAGTGGTAACCCAATCGGAGTTTACGCTGGCAGCGAGCGAGCGCGAGCTGTTCGAGGCACAGATTTTTCTCGACAGCGGTGCGATCGATAAGGCCGTCCAGACGGCCTATCGCTCGATGCTGAGGGCGGCGCAGGCGCTGGTGCGGACGCAGCTTTACTATGCCTCCGACGATGAGGAACAGATCCTGACAGAGTTCCGGAGCCGCTTCTGCGATACCAAGCTGTTTTATGACAAGTATGCCGGCAGCAAGTTCGCCGATTATCTGTTCAAGGCGAAAGAGGCGGCTCACGGGAATAGCGTCACCGGAAAGGAAGGTGCCACGCAGCTCGTACAGGAGGCGCAGCTCTTTATCGATGCCGCCCATAGCTGCCACAATAAACTGCGTAGCGTGATTCGAACGGCCGCGATCTCGGGCACGGCCAGCGCGGGAGAAGGATGATTTTGGACGATCATCGATGGAGCTCCAGAAGATCAACGTTAAATTCTTCGTCTCAGAACCCGATCAGGTTCCATTGACGACCTTCATCGACGTCTTTCACTCCTGGATCCAGGCTGCGGAGGGGATCTACTACGACGTGGCCGATTACAGCCATATGCGCGCCGGCCCGGGAGTTATTCTGATCGCTATTGATGCCAACGTCAGTATCGATGAGACCGGAAGCCGCAGAGGACTGCTCTTGGATTGCAAGCAGCCTCTTACGGGTTCAAATGACGAGAAACTCCGCTTCGTTTTTAGGCGCGCACTGGAGAATTGTCGTAAAATCGAGGAAGAGCCGGCCCTGAAAGGCAAGATGAAATTCCGCGGGGACGAAGCCTTTTTCTTCATCAATGACCGTTTGCTCGCCCCCAATACGGCCGAGAGCTTGCGCGACGTTCGTCCTGATCTAGAGCAGTTGGCGAAGAAGTTATTTGGAGACGCAGGGTTTACTCTGGAGTATCATCCTGATCCGAGGCGGCGGTTTTCCGTCACGTTGAGGTCTGCAAAGGCATTCGACGTTGCGGATCTGCTGAGGAGCCTGGGCGCGGAAGATGGAGAGGCGCTTTTTACAAATATCAATTTAAAGCGGGAGAGGGAAAGAAAATGACCGTCACTGCCAATGGCGATTGGGTCGATAGGAGCGAAGAGCTTGAGAAATTACCTGTCGAAGAGATTCTCAGCCGGGCATGCCAAAGTTTCCATCCTCGTTTGGCCCTGGCCTCGTCTTTTCAGGCTGAAGAGTCCGTGCTGATAGACATGATGCATCGCCTTAAGGGCCCGGATTTTCGCGTCTTCACACTCGATACCGGGAGGCTCAATCAGGAGACCTATGACTGCATGGATGCCTTGCGGGAGCGCTACGGGATTCGGATCGAAGTTTTCTTCCCGGATGCTGCCCGGGTCGAGAGCATGGTCCGAGACTATGGCCTCAACCTTTTTTACCAATCCGTGGAGTTTCGCAAGCTGTGCTGCGGGATCCGCAAGGTGGAGCCGCTGAACCGCGCGCTTAAGGATCTGGATGCCTGGATGACTGGGCTTCGCCGCGAGCAGGCAGTTACCCGGACCGGAGTCCATAAGGCGGAGATCGACAAGGACCACGGAGGAATCATCAAGCTGAACCCTTTGGCGGATTGGACCGAAAAGCAGGTGTGGGACTACATCCGTGCGCATCAAGTCCCTTATAACCGGCTCCACGATCAAGGCTACCCCAGTATCGGCTGCGCCCCTTGCACCAGGGCGATCAGGCCGGGCGAGGATATCCGCGCTGGCAGATGGTGGTGGGAGAATCCCGCGACCAAGGAGTGCGGACTTCACGTCAAGGGCGGAGAGACATCGGTCGGCAAATATTAAACCGGGTTGAGGAGGAGGTAACGTGTCTGAGCTTATCAAACCCCATGGGGGGCGGTTGGTGAATAAGGTCCTTGCCGGGGAAGAACGGAGGGAGGCTGAGGCCCGGGCTGGGGAACTAAAGAAAGTCGCCTTAAATGCCCGGACCCTTTCCGATCTTGAGCTTTTGGCTGTGGGCGCTTTTAGCCCGCTCGAAGGCTTCATGGGAAAGCGAGACTACGAAGGCGTGGTTTACGGGATGCGTCTCTCGTCCGGTCCCCTCTGGACCCTTCCCATCACCCTGGCGGTATCTAAAGAGGAGGCAGGCGAACTCAAAGAAGGCGAAGAGGTGGCTTTGCTGGATTCGACCGGAGAGCCGGTGGGCCTTCTCTCGCTCGAAGAGAAGTTCGGGTATGACAAGAAAGAGGAGGCCGGGAACGTCTATAAGACCGATGAGGAGCGCCATCCGGGGGTCGAGTATCTTTACCGACGGGGCGACACTCTTTTAGGCGGGAAGGTCAAGCTGATGCGGCGGCAGCCTCTTATGCCCAGGTTTGAGACTTACAGGCTTGACCCGAAAGAGACCAGGGAGATTTTTCAGCAGCGAGGATGGCGGACAGTGGTCGGGTTTCAGACCAGGAATCCCATTCACCGTTCCCACGAGTATCTCCAAAAGTGCGCGCTCGAGCTAATGGATGGTCTCCTTATCCATCCCCTGGTCGGGAAGACGAAGCTGGATGATATCCCATCCGAAGTTCGGCTCCGCTGCTATGAAGTTTTGGTCGAACACTATTTCCCGAAAGATAGGGTGCTGCTTTCTGTTTTTCCTGGAGCGATGCGCTATGCGGGACCGAGGGAGGCGCTCTTTCATGCCCTGGTCCGTAAGAATTATGGCTGCACCCACTTCATCGTAGGGAGGGATGCGGCCGGAGTTGGCGGATACTATGGCCCCTACGATGCCTGGGACCTGTTCGGCCGTTTTGGGCGAGAGGAACTGGATATAATTCCGCTCTTTTTCTCCGAGACCTTTTACTGCCGTCGGTGCGATGCGGTTGCGTCGGCTAAAACCTGCCCTCACGACAGCCGGGATCACGTGACGTTGTCGGGAACTCGGGTGCGGGAGTTGCTGGGTCAGGGCGAGGCGTTGCCGGAGGAGTTCACGCGCCCCGAAGTAAGCGAGGTGCTCGGCGAGTGGTCACGAGGCAGTTAAACTTCCATGAGAACGCCCGGGAAAACCGTTATCGGCCTCATCCCAGCAAGGCTCTGGAAAAGGAAGCGCCCCGGAGGTAGGATAGCGACCGAGGGCTCTCACGACCCCAGGGTGCGGCTCTGTGACCCGCCGCGCCGGGAGCCGGTCAAGCCCGTGGAGCAAATGGTGGTAGAGATGCTTAGGCGCGATGGCGCCGTTCCATTCGTGAGGCTTGTAGAGCAGGTGGCTTCTGAGCTCTATCATGAAGAGCTGCGCCGGGGCGCTTGGACCCTTGACCTGGGGCTTTTTGGCAGCGGCCTCTTTGTCCGCGATGTGGTCCGGGGGCTCAAGGCCGGTAACGGCATCCTGTGGGAGATGGAAAGGTCAGGAGGGCAGGGCGATGGGATACTACCCGATCTTGCTTGACATGACCGGCAAGCGCTGTGTCGTTATCGGCGGCGGCGCCGTCGCTGAGCGCAAGGCGGAGGGGCTGCTCCAGGTCGAGGCAGATGTGACCGTTATCAGTCCCCGTCTCGCCAGGCGACTTGAGTCCTTGGCTCAAGAAGGCAAGATAGGCCATGCGGCGCGGGAGTATCGACCCGGGGATCTGGCAGGCTATGACCTCGCCTTTGTCGCCACCGATGATGATGAAGTGAATGTGGCTGTCTTCCGGGAAGGCAAGGCACGAGGAGTCTGGGTCAACGCCGCTGACGATCCGGCCCATTGCGATTTCATCCTCCCCTCCGTTCTGCGCCGCGGCGATCTGATTGTGGCAGTGGCAACTGGGGGTTCCAGCCCGGCCCTCTCCCGGGCCATCAGGGAGGATCTCGAGGCCTACTTCACTGCGGAGTATGCCACCCTCGTTCGGATTGTAGCTGAGGTGAGGGAGGAACTGAGGGAGCGACCCGCGTTTCCCGATCCGGAGGATTGGCGTATGGCCCTGGATGGAGAGCTGCATCGGCTCGTAAAAGAGGGAGACCAGGAAGGGGCTAAGGCCTATCTCTTTAAACGGTTGGGGGCGATATGATAGGAAAGGTTTACCTTGTGGGCGCGGGCCCCGGTGACCCTGGGCTCCTCACGGTCCGCGGCCTGGAGCTTCTGAGGCAGGCAGGAGTGATCATCTATGATCGGTTGGTTCACCCGCGGCTTCTGGACCAGGCATCTCCTCAGGCCGCCCGCATCTTTGCCGGCAAGCTGAGCGGTTCTCACAGCCTGCCGCAGGAGCTGATCCATGAGCTCCTGGTCGCTTACGCCCGCTCCGGTCACCTCGTGGTGAGACTCAAGGGTGGTGACCCCTTTGTCTTTGGTCGCGGCGGTGAGGAGGCCGAGGCCCTGGCACGGGCCGGGGTTCCCTTTGAGATTGTGCCGGGAGTAAGCTCTGCCGTCGCGGTGCCGGCCTGTGCGGGCATTCCGCTTACGCACCGCAGCCTCTCTTCGTCCTTCGCGGTCGTTACCGGACACGAGGCGTGTAAGGCCGGACCGGCGGTAGATTGGGCGCGGTTGGCCACTGCTGTGGATACGCTGGTCGTCCTCATGGGAGCGAAGAGCCTCGCTAAGATCGTGGCTCAACTCCTGGCCCATGGTCGTTCTCCCGAGACCCCTGTGGCCCTTATCTCCTGCGGGACTACCGCCGCCCAGGAGACAATCACAGGGACTCTGGCCGATATTCTGGATAAGGCCCATGGGCTCCAGCCGCCCGTGGTGATCGTGATCGGAGAGGTCGTTGCCTTGCGCGATCGGCTCCGTTGGTTTGAGAGATCGTTTCCATCCGACATAGAGGTTTCTTTGCCTCCATGGGAACAAGCCAGCAAACCGGCCTTGAAGGTCTCAGGGTAGCTTCCTTCGAAAGCCGCCGGGCCGAGGAGATGGCAGAGCTGATCCGGCGCTACGGGGGCCAGCCCATTATCGCGCCCTCGATGCGCGAGGTCCCTCTAACCCAGAGCACGGCGGCCGTAGATTTCGTCCATCAGCTCGAGGCGGGTAGAATCGACTTCGTCATCTTCTTAACCGGAGTGGGCACGCGGACGCTCGTCGAGGCGGCCGCGACCCATTACCCTCAAGAGCGCCTTGCCATAGCCCTTCGGCGCGCGACCCTGGTGGCCCGGGGCCCCAAACCAGTAGCGGCGCTGAAGGAGTTGGGGCTGCAGCCATCGATAACCATCCCTGAACCCAACACCTGGCGCGAAATTCTCTCTGAGCTCGATGCCCAGGCGGATATCAGAGGCCGGCGGGTTGCGGTGCAGGAGTACGGCATCACAAACCCAGAGCTGATTGCCGGCCTCCAGGCGCGCGGGGCTGAGGTCGCGTCCGTGGCGGTTTACCGCTGGGCCCTCCCTGAAGAGACCGGCCCGCTCCGCTCAGCGTTGCGCGAGATTGTGGCTGGGCGCGTGGAGATTGCCCTTTTCACCAATGCCACGCAGGTGGTTCATCTCTTCCGAGTAGCCCAAGAGGAGCAGTTGGTAGAGGAGTTGCGTTTGGCCTCGACTCGCGTCTTGATTGCCTCGATCGGACCCATATGCAGCGAGGCGCTGGAGCACTTTGGCCTGAAGGCTGACCTTGAGCCCGAACACCCGAAGATGGGCCATCTGGTGACGGCCGTGGCCCAAAGGGGCCGGGTTCTGTTAGAGGCAAAGCGGCAGAGTAGTTAGCCGGGGGGTTGCTATGGCAGATCCGAGCCGCCCAGGAGAGGAGCAGGATTTAGAAAAGAAGGATCTCTTCCACCGCGGGGTCATCAGCAAGATCTTCCCCAACAACAACATGGGGGTGGTTCGGAGCGAGAGTGGCCGGGAGATCCGTTTCTCTTTTCAGTTTGTCGTCTTGGTAGGGGAGGCCAAAAGCCCCCAGGAACTCAAAGAAGGACAGGAAGTCGGCTATGATATCGGGTGGACTTCCAGCGGTCTCAGAGTGACCAAGATTAAGACCTATCCCCCAAAAACAGTAAGCAGTGAAAAGTGATCAGTAAATGGCAGCTCGGCTGAACCCCATCCACTGTTTACCGTTAACCGATCACTAAAACGGCAGCGCAGTCAAGGCGAAAAGGTGCCTTCCTAAGATCTCGCCGACAAAAACCCCCAACAGCGCGATATAAAAGAGACCTGTGGCCGCCATGGTGTGGGGGATCTTCAGGGTCTGCCAGATCATATAGGACAATATCAACGGCCCGATTTGGGCGACGAGGATCCGAGCGGAGAAGAGCGTAAGGTGCTCTTCCCAGAGCCTCCCGATGCCGAGAAGTGTCTCTTGGCTCCCGAGCAGCGAAAGCGCGGGGAGAGAAAGAAGAAAAAAGACAATCTGAAAAACCAGCACATAAACAAAAAACTTTAAGCTCAGTATCAAAGGCGTCAAGCTCTGGCCGGCATCGATGAGATACCAATGGCCCAGGAGCATCCCAACGATTGCCGAGCCTAGAAGAAGAGAGGAGAGGATAAGGCTCAAGGGGAAAAGGAAACTCTCTACGGAGAGGAAAGGGGCCTTATGGAGGTTGAAGGAGGTGAGGACGAGTCCGGCCAAGCCGATAAGGCACGAGGAGGAGAAGGCTCGAGCGCGGAAACGGGTCCGCTCGCCCCAAAGGGAGATGAGGTAGAGCGCGAGGAGGATAACAAAAGCGGCGCAGAAGAAGAGTTCGAACGCTGCCCAGATCCGGTGCTCCGAAGAAGAGAAGACCCTGAGAAAAAGGTCGGCCTTGCCCCAGAGCGCCAGAAGGGCAGCGATGAAGAGAACCGCCGCAGTCGATTTGTAAAAGCCACGTTCCATTTCATGGAAAGGGGGGACCGCCAGGGCAAATAGGCCGCCCAGAGCCAACTGTTGCAAGAGCAAGAGGAAGGTCGCGGGAAATAATTGCATGGAATGATGGCCCATGCTAACGAAACCAGCCGGCAAAGACAAGCAGCCTTGCAGGCAGCGTTAGAAGGGGCCTCTCGATTTGCTGCTTCCCAATAAGCCTATCTCTGGATGGGTTTTTCTCCTAGATGGAGGCAGACGGCCCCGAGGAGAAACTTTTCGGTCCTGACTTTCTCGAAACCCGCCCCCTGGATTATCTGAGCAATCGTCTCCGGTGCATGGAATCCCCTGACCGAGTCCGAGAGATATTGGTAGGCAGTCCGGTCGTGGGCCAGGCGGGCTCCGATCCAGGGGACCAGGCGATAAAAGTAGAGGGAGTAGAGGAGAGAGAAGGGCCCTCTTTGAGGCGGGAAGATGTCCAAAGAGGCGAGTTTTCCCCCAGGCTTTAAGAGTCGATAGGCCTCAAGAAAGAAGAGATCCAAGTCCCCGACGTTGCGCAGCACGAAGGCTGACATGGCGGCATCAAAGCTCTCTTTCCTAAACGGCGCGGCCAGGGCTGTCCCCTGGATGTAGATCGTCTTTTCTCCGCAGGAGGATCTTCCCTTCTTGGCCTGGGCCAGCCGCAGCATCTCCAGAGAAAAGTCCAGGCCTACGATTTCCCCCTTTTCTCCGATCTCCTGCGCCGCGCTGAGGGCGAGGTCTCCGGTGCCGGTGCCGAGGTCCAGGACCAGAAGATCCCTTTGCGGCAGACCTAATGCCCTGGTCAATTTCCTCCTCCAGACCGTGTCGAGATGGAGGCTGATGACGCGGTTGAGCAAATCGTAGCGCCGGGCGATGCGGTCAAACATCTTTTGGATAGAGCGTTCACGCTGGCTTTTGGGTCGAGGCATGGTGCACGCTGCGCAGCCTAAACAGAACCGGCGGGAAGGGGAGGCTAAAATTCTCTCTCGACGATGAGCTGAACCAGATTTTCCAGTCCCTTTTGGTACCTGGAGGGAGGAAGCCTTTTGGCGCTTTGGAGCGCCCGCTCGGCGTAGCTCTGGGAGAGGGAGCGGGCCTTCTCGATAGCCGAGCTTTGGCCGATGACTCGGATCGCCTCTTGGATCTTCTCCTCCGCCGCGAATGGATATTGGAAGGCCTCCCAGACCGCCGGGTGACCCTCCTTCAAAGCCAGGATGATAGGGATGGAAGGGTTGCCATCGCGCAGGTCTATCCCCGTGGGTTTGCCCAAGAGCTCTCTGTGTCCCACGACGTCGAGGATATCGTCGATGATCTGAAAGGCGATGCCAAAATTGAGACCATACTGCGCCATCTCTTCGACCACAGATGGGCCGGCCCCCGCCAGGTAAGTCCCCACCCGCGCGCCAGTCTGGAAAAGAGAAGCGGTCTTGCGCTCCACGATTTTCAGGTAGTCCTCAACGGCGACATCCGCGTTGCGGCTAAAGTGCCCCTGGAGGATCTCTCCCTCGGTCAAATGGGCGCAGGCATCGGCGGTCCACTGGACGACGATTTCATCGAATTTCCCCGCGAACTCAAAGCCCTTGATAAAAAGAAAGTCCCCAGCGACCAGGGTATTCTTGAGGCCATACTTTTTATAGGCCGATTCCTTTCCCCGTCGGGTCTCGGCGCCGTCGATGATGTCGTCATGAAGCAGCGTGGCGGTGTGAATCAGCTCGATGGCGGTGGCGATATCCACCGCATCCTCTATCCTTTTGCCGCCGAAGACCTTGAAGGCAAGGAGGGTGACCATGGGGCGGATCCTCTTTCCCCCTCCGTTGATGAGATGGGAGGCAATCTCAGTCAGGGTGCATTCTTGGGAGCGGATGGCTCGATTGAGGCTGTGTTCTACTAATGCCAATTCCTCAGCCACGCAAACAAAAGGATCAGCACCCCCTTTCAAAGAAACCATCTTCCTGACCACCTCGGTCAGAAGAGCGGGGCGGGTAACCTTCCCTTTATTCTTTGGATACAAGAGGGACTCCTTAAATGAACGGAACAGGGGGCAAAATGGCACAGATCCGAAGACAGGTCAAGTCGAATCTACGGTTATTATCCGGCTCCGGCAGTAGAATGAAGCCCACTACCCGAAGTTCTTCCCCGGAGGCCGTTGAGATTTGAAATGGCCTCCACTTTTTCCCCGTTTTTTCCCCTTTCCTATCTCCCAATTTCGTATTAAGATCGGCCAGCTTCACCCCCCGCCCGGATAGCATGAAGGATCTCTCAGCAGGACCTAACAATGCCAGGAAATCATATAGAGAAACGGCTTTGGGATTATGAGGACCAAGAGAAGGCCCCATCGAGTCGATTCAAGATCCAAGACCCGACCCCCAGTCTCTTTTCCGCAATAGACGAAGAGGAGTTTGCCGGCTTTGCCCTTGAGCTTGCGGATGAGCTTGTCGATGTCTGACTGACGAGTGCCGATGAAGCCGAGGGAGACGACCTCGGCACCGAGTTCCTGGGCAACATAGGCGACGGAGATAGCTTCCTTGTGGACATCCAGACCGACGAAAAGTGTGGTAGAGTGCTGCATGGCTGACCTCCTTTGCGTGTTTGCTTCTTTATGATGCATGCGGCTCTGGTCTCCAAGAGGCTAACCCGCGGTTTGACCGGGAGGTCAGCCTCCCACCGCAGAAGTCATAATGTCTAGGCACCTGTCCTCACCCTGACGCGGTTGGAATAGTGTATGGAACAGCGAGTTGCAGAGTTCGTTGAGTATCTTGACTCCCTGTTCAACATGGCATTCAA
>Ga0184640_10000021_pt1 | contig 37227 bp, 32 predicted proteins | sample PLM31_200_b2_FD_133161 | JGI IMG/M metagenome (GOLD analysis project Ga0184640, IMG submission 133161) | Groundwater sediment microbial communities from an aquifer in East River, Colorado, USA - PLM3-1_200_b2 | ecosystem: Environmental > Terrestrial > Soil > Riparian zone | place: USA: East...
GACGTTGTCGAAAACGATCTGCCAGGGGGCGTCCCCCATCATCGTGGGCCACTGGCGGTCGAGGGTGACGCCGGGGCTCTTCAGCTCCACGATGAAGCACGTGATCCCTCCGCGCGCCCGCTTTTCCGCATCGGTCACGGCCATCACCTGGGCAAAATCCGCCCGGCCGGCGCCGGTGATAAAACGCTTGGTCCCGTTGAGAATGAATTCCTCGCCGGCGCGCGCAGCCCGGGTGCGCATGCTCGCTGGATCGCTCCCGGCATCCGGTTCGGTCTGGGCAAAGCAGACCCGCTTCTCGCCTCTTAGGACGGGGTAGAGGAACCGCCCTCTCTGCTCCTCGCTGCAGTGGAACAAGACCGGTCGCGCCTCGGGACCGAACAGCTCGTTGCCGCGGAAGGGAAGGGCGACGGTGCGGGAGACCTCCTCCGCGATGACACAGCGCGCCAGCAGGCTCAGCCCGGCCCCGCCGTATTCCTGCGGGACATCGAGCAGCCAGAAGCCCAAGGCCCTGGCCTTCTCCTGCAGGGGCCTGAGGAAGCGCTCCGGCATCTCCTCCCCTTCGGGACGGCACTCACGCTCGAGCGGGATCAACTCCTTATCGACAAAGCGCCGCGCCGTCTCCTTAAGCAACTGGAGCTCTTCGGGGAGATTAAAATCCACGCCGCCTTCCGTCCCTTGACCCCTGGATCCCCCTTTCATTCCTTGCTTCGATCATAGGCCTCAAATCCCGGCCGGTAGCTCTTTTCGTCAACAAACTGTTTGATCGCCTTCTCGCGGCCGCGCTCCGGATCGGTCGCGCGCAGGGCGCTCCCCTTGGCGCTCATATAGTCCTCGGCCTGGGCGTAGTCCATATTGCGGCACAGCTTGTAGACCTCCTTGGCGGCGCGCAAGGCACGCGGGTTTTTGCTCATGAGCTTCTGCGCCAGCTTCACGGTCTCCGCGCGCAACCGCTCGCGGGGAACCGCCTCATTCACCAGCCTCATCTCCGCCGCCTTCTTTCCGTCAAAGGGGTCTCCGGTCATGATGTAGTAGAGGGCATCCCGGTAGCACAGGGCGTCGGCCAGGACCCGGCTCACCAGGCCGCCCGGAAAGATCGACCAGTTGATCTCGCTCAGGCCGAAGACGGCATCCTCGGCCGCGATGGCAAAGTCGCAGGCGATGAGCGGCGTGAAGGCCCCGCCAAAGCAGTAGCCGTTGACCATGGCGATGGTGGGCTTGGGAAAGGTGAAGAGCCGGCGCCAGCGCCACTCCTGGGCGGCCCGACCTGCCCGATGTCTTTCCGCGGGCTTGTTATCCAGCTCGCGAAAAAATTCCTTGAGGTCCTGGCCCGCGCACCAGCTCGTGCCGGCGCCGGTCAGGACCAGGACCTGAGTCGCATCATCGGTCTCAAGCTCGGTGAGGACATCGAGCATGTCGTAATGCATCTGCGGGTTCATCGCATTGCGCTTCTCCGGCCGGTTCAAGGTCACCCAGGTGATCCCGTCCTCGCGCTCGACCTTAACCGTCTTATAGGATTTGATCTCTGTCATCGGCTTCTCCTCTCTTCAGTTTTGTTGTACCGTCGTCCTTAGCACTGTTTTGACCCCATCCCTCTATACCACGCGAGGAAGGACGAAAAAAGCCGCGGCCTGGGCCCTTGCCCATTGACCTCAGAGAAGACTCTGTGATAAGCGAGGGACCCAAACCCATGAAGTTCCGGCCCCAGCTCCTCTTCAGCCTCTTGATCGTTCTGTTCTTTGCCTATTTCATTTACGCGGCTCAGGGCTGGCGCCTCCAGGCTAAGCTCTACCCCTGGGCCATCGGCATCCCTATGCTGGTCCTCGCCGTAGCCCACTTCATCCTGGAGCTCAAAGGAGGGGCCAGAAAAAAAGACTCTGCCGACGCTGTCCCGGTCGATTTTCAGTTCACCCAGACGATCGAGCCGGCCTTGGCGCGATCTCGAACCATCAACATCATCTCCTGGATCTTCGGCTTCTTTCTGGCCATCTGGCTGCTGGGCTTTTCCCTGGCGGTCCCGGCGCTGGTGTTTTTTTACCTCAAGGTCCAGGGGCGCGAGGGATGGAGGTTGTCGATCTTGCTCACCGCCGCGGCGTGGCTCCTCATTTGGGGACTGTTCGTCCGATTGCTCAGCCTGCCCTTTCCCCCAGGGCAGATCTCCGTGTGGCTAGGGTGGGGCTAGCCTCAGCCCCTTTTTGCGCACAAGCTCCTGCACGACTTCTTCGACGGCGCGATGCTCGCCGTCGATCTGAGAGTTGAGCTGTCTCATCTCCGCCACCGAGATCGATCCCCCGAGCATGTTCAAGGCGTCGCGCACCCGGGGATAGCGCTTGAGGATCTCCTGACGCACCACCGGCACGGCGTCGTAAGGCGGAAAGTAGCGGCGGTCGTCGATGAGTTGGACGAGATCGTGGCGGGCGATCAGGCCGTCCGTAGAATTGCCCGCGATCAGATCGACCTCGTGTTCGACGAGGGCGCGATAGGTGAGCGAGAGATCCATCTCGCGCGGCAGCTCGGCAAACTTGAGGCCGTAGGTTCGGGCAAATCCCGCATAGCCATCGGGGCGCGACACAAAGTCCTGCCCGAAGCCGGCGCGCCACTGGGGCGTGTAGCGCGCAGCTTGGGAGATGGTCCGCAGGTTGAGACGGCGCGCATCCTCGCCCCTTATCAGGATGGCAAAGGTGTTGCTGAAGCCCAGGGGTCTGAGCCACTCCAGGCCGAACCTGGCGGCGTATTCCTCTCTGACCCGGCGGTAGACCTCCGCCGGATCGGCCCGCGGCGGCTGCTTGAGGATCGCGGTCAGGGCGGTCCCGGTATATTCCACATAGATGTCGATCTCCCCTGCCACCAGCGCCTGGTGCGCGAGGCTGCCGCCGAGATCGAAATGGCGCACCACTTGAAGTCCGGCGTTCGATTCCAGCACATGGGCCACGAGCTCCCCAAGAATGATCTGCTCGGTAAAGTCCTTCGCCCCGACGGCGATCCGGTCGCCGCTCTTGGCTGGGATCATGAGCGCGGCCCCGGCGCCGACCGCAACCGCTAGCAACGCGGCCCAGACAACTCTCCGGCCCCGGAGCCATCCCTGGGCACCCGGGGTCATGAGCCGCTCCATCCAGCCCAAGAAAAAATCAGCGGCCAGCGCCATCAGGGCGGCAGGGACCGCCCCGGCCAGGATCAGCGTATTGTCGTTCATGCGCAGGCCGCGGAAGATGTAGCGACCCAAGCCGCCGGCGTCGATGGCCGCGGCGATCGTAGCGGTGCCTACGGAGATGACCGTGGCCACGCGCACGCCGGCGACGATGACGCCGAGGGCGAGCGGGATCTCGACCTGAAAGAGGAGCTGGCGGTCGGTCATGCCCATGCCGCGGCCGGCCTCCCGGATGGCCGGATCGACATTGCTGAGGCCGGTGAAGGTGTTGCGGATGATGGGGAGGAGGGCATAAAGGACCAACGCGACCACCGCGGTGCGCGCCCCGATCCCTCCCAGGATGCGGACGTGGAAGAGATAGATGTTGAGCGGGATGAGAAATCCGAAGAGCGCCAGGCTCGGGACGGTCTGCATGATGTTGGCAAGGCCCAGCACGGGTCGGTTCAACCGGGGCCAGCGCGTGAGCAGGATGCCGAGCGGCACGCCGATGAAAATGGCGATCCCGGTCGAGAGCCCCACCAGGAACAGATGCTCCAGGGCCAGCTCCAGGACCTCGGAGCGGTGGTTGAGGAGGAACTCCCAGAGATTCATGGCGCGATCACGGAAGGCTTCGACCTGAGCTCAGCCGAAGGGGCGGGATCACGAAGGCAGTCGGCAAAGGCGCGGACTTCCGGATCATCTGACTTCAGAAGATCGGCGGGCTGGCCGAGCAAGACCATCTCTCCGTCCTTGATGAGCCCGATGCGGGAGGCCAGGAGAAATGCCTCGCGCACATCGTGGGTGACAAAGACGATGGTCTTCCCCAGTCTCTTCTTAAGGGAGTGGAATTCCTGCTGGATCTCGCGGCGCGTGATCGGATCCAGGGCGCCGAAGGGCTCGTCGAGGAGCATGATCGGCGGGTCCGCCGCCAGGGCCCGGGCCACGCCGACCCGCTGGCGCTGCCCGCCGGAGAGCTCGCGCGGATAGCGGGAGGCAAAGTGTCCGTAGTCCAGGCCTACCATATCGAGCAGACCCCGAACCCGGCCCTGGATCCTTTCAGCCTCCCACCCTTCGAGGCGGGGGACTAATCCTATATTCTGCTCAACCGTGAGGTGGGGAAAGAGACCGATCTCCTGAATGACGTAGCCGATGCGCCGTCTCAACCGAATGGGATCCCACCGGGTGGTCGCTACCCCTTCGACCCTGACTTCGCCTTCCGTCGGATCGAGCAAGCGGTTGATCAGCTTCAGTGTGGTCGTCTTGCCTGAACCGCTGCGCCCCAGAAGGACCAGGGTCTCACCCTGGAAAACTTCCAGATTGAGGTTTGAGAGAAGACTCTTGCCGTCGAAAAGACGATAACTCACGTCATGGAACTCTATGGCCTTCTGATGGTTATCGCTCACGGAAATTACCATACCGCATCAAGACCGGCTGGACAATCCGAACTTTTTCCTTATATAGTTGCCTTTTATGCGCAGCCAGGAAACCTCCGGCATCTTTTCTGCCAGCCAGCGGGAGCTCTGGCGCTCCACCGAACCCCTCATCTGGACCCTGGATGGCGGCCATCTCGACCAGGACCCTGCCCGATCGATCCTGCGCACTCTGTTCGACCAACCCCGGTGGTTAGAGGCCCACCTGTTATACGATGGACGGGGCTCCCGCTTATTTGAGCAGATCTCGGAGCTCCCAGAATATTATCTAACCCGGACGGAAAACGCCATTCTGGCAAAGGTGGCTGAGCAGGTGATCGCCCTGGCGCCGGTGGGGTGCATCGTGGAGCTGGGCGCAGGATCGGCCCAAAAGACCCTTCATCTCCTGAGGGAGCAGGTACGGCAAAGGAATGGGGGAATCTTCGCCCCCATCGACGTGAGTCTGGCGGGCCTCAGTCTATCGAGAGATATGGTCCAGGAGAAGTTCTCCCAGATCGAGTTTTATGGCCTGCGGGCCCGCTATGAAGAGGGAATTTCCAGCATCGAAAAAGGCCTGCCCACCCTGTTCGTCTTCTTGGGCAGCACGGTGGGAAACTTTACCCCCTCCGAATTCAGCCGCTTGTTCTGCCACCTCTCCCGGTGCATGGGCCCTGAGGATTTTCTGCTCCTGGGAGTGGACCGCGTCAAAGAGGCAGAGATTGTGGAGCGGGCCTATAACGACCCTCAGGGGGTGACCGCCGATTTTATCCTCAACGTTTTTCCTCACATCAACCGGCTCGTGAAGAGCGATTTTGATCTGAGGAAAATGCGCTACCACTCCCGGTATAATCCCGAATGGCAGCAGGTAGAGATGTGCGCGGTCTCCACGGCCACCCAGGAGATCCGTTTTCCGTCCCATGGGACCTCGTTCATCTGGGAAAGAGACGAGAGGATCCTGGTCGAGATCAGCCGCAAGTTCGAACCCGGCAGGCTCCAGCAACAGCTCCAATGCTTCGGCCTCAAGCCCGTGGCCCGCTTCACCGACCCCAAAGAGTGGTTCTCGGTTTTGCTGTTCCAAAAATCCGGCGCCTCTAGCAACAGTGGCTAAGAATAAGACACGAAAAAGGCAGCTCCTCTTAAAGGCGCTTGCCCTGTCCCGCACCATCGATACCCGCTCCATCCGGTCCACTGTCGTGATCATCATCCTGATCGCGCTCTCTATCCTCCAAGGACTCTTCTCTCTCTATTAGGTTGAGCCGGGAAAAATGGAGAAGGCGGGTGAGCTGCGGCACCGGCTGCGGGGAGGTCGGAGAGCGGCACGGGACCAGAGAGCTGACGGAGGGCCGCAACAAAATAATCTCCGTCGTAGTGTCCGGATTGTGCCGCGAACGCCTCAGGCAAGAGGGTCCAGGGCAGCGCGGGGCTTCTGTGATGGACCCCATGCAGATTAAAATGGAGCAGCATCCGGGCCGTCCATTGGGGAAGCCGGAGGTTGCGGGCATACCAGATATCATTGACGGGCGTCCGGTAATGGTAGACGTTGTCCAGGAAGGAGATCAGAAAGGCCCGGAGGAAGAGGGCGCCAGCCAATAGCCTCCAATTCCCTCCATAGCAGACCGCGCTCACGCCCCACAAGGCCAGGATCACGGCGCCGTCGAGCCGCACTTCCCGGATCGTTTCGTCCTTCATCAGACTTCTCCACAGGATTCCGCTCAAATTATCCCGGCTGAAAAAACGCCGCTCCAGGAGCCGCAGCAGCTTGCGCGGGAAAAAGAAAGGCCAGGAACTGATCGCCTCGATCAGGTAAAGGCCGCCCAGGATCTGAAGATAATAGCCGACGCCGGCTCGGGCCCTGGAGCCTCTCTCCGGCTGGTAGAGCTCGGTGCCCTCCAGCGGGGTGCGGTTGAACTTGTGGTGCAGGAGATGGCTCAGCCGCAGCACGCAAAAGGGCCCGCCAAAAAAGACCGACAGCAGCCTGCCGGCCAGCCGGTTGATCCGGGACGCGGGATGGAACGAGTCGTGGATCGCCTCGTGGATGAGACTCCAGAATGAATTGCTCAGAAGGGCTAGCGGCACCAGGGTAAGGCCCCACCACCCACTTAAAGGGAGAAGGTAAAGCGGCAAGAGAAAGAATTGATAGAGGTTGGCCAGGAGATGCCCGGCGGCGAGGTAAAAATTAAGGCCGGTGGGTGTGCCTCTCACAGATCGATCGGAATGGTCCATAGGCCTCTGAGGCTAGCCCGCCAGGAGAACGATAAAGCCGAACCCGGTAATGAGGACACCTGAGATCCTGCTCAACCACTGCAGGCCCTCGGTATTGAATTTCGTGCCGTTCAGATGGAGGGGGACACCCAGGATAATCCACCAAAGGGCCGACCCGATGAAGATACCGGCAATCAATACAGCCGTGGCGAGATAGCTCTCACTGGCGCCTCCCAACCCAAACGCAGCCAGTATCGCCACGAAGGAGGAAATCGTCACCGGATTGGTGAACGTCAGGAAAAAGGTCGAGACAAAATCGCCTAAGAGACCGTTCGCCTTGGGCGCTCTCGCCTCTTTTGCCGGCCTGGCCAGGAAGGTCCTCACGCCCAGATAGCAGAGAAAGAGGCCGCCGGCTAGATGGAGCCAGGCCTCCTGGCTCACCAGAAAGGCGGAAATCAACGTCAGCCCCAATACCGCAATGCCGGCCGCGAGCGCGTCCGCCGCCGCGACCCCCAGGCCGGAAGCCAGGCCTGACACGGTGCCACCGGCCAATGTGCGATGGATGCACAGGAGGCCGATGGGACCGACCGGCACAGCTATGACGAGTCCGATGACGATCCCTTTCACAAATAGAAACATGGAGTAGTGTCTCCCGTTTGATCTCTCGCGGCAAAGGGGCCTTACTTTAGCACACTCCTGGCGCAACGAAAACCGATGTTGTGGTGACCCGAGCGGAAGTTGCGGGAGAGACCCTGCCCCCTGTGCGTCGTGGTGAGCTCTTCAGGTGGGGAGTCATGACCACCACCTCTTGTGCCACGAACAGGACCTGCTTTCAACTCTTCGCGGCCATCCAAAGGATCGTAGGGGTAGGGAAGATAGGCGCTGCTGACCCACTCCCAGGCGTTGCCGGCAAGGTCCAAGACACTATAAGGACTGGCACCCCGGGGAAGGCTGTCCACCGGAGCGGTTTGGTTCCAGCCCGCGCGGAACTGGGCCCTGGTCCGATCTGGGGGGCTGCCGCCCCACGGGTACCTGCGGCCGTCCGTGCCGCGCGCCGACTTCTCCCATTCCGCTTCTGTCGGGAGACGCTTGCCCAGCCAGGCACAATAATCCCGCGCGCCCAACCAAGAGACCTCCACCACCGGATGGTTCTCAAAGCCAGGGTCCGCGACCCATCTCCCGCTTCTCAGGTGAATGCGCGCATCCGCGTCATCAAAGTCAAAAAGCCTCTCACCGGCGGAATTCACCGGGCCTATCGAGCTGAGAAAAATGGCAAACTGCGCGTTGGTTGCCGGAGTCCGGTCGATGGCAAAGGTCGGGAGCTCCACTCGGTGGGCCGGCCGTTCATCCGCAGGACCGTTGTCGCTGCCCATCGTCGATGGCCCGGCGGGGATGGACACCATCTCGCCACCCGCGCCGGTCTGGGCCTGAAGCGTTCCAGGCAAAATGAAAAACAAAAATAGAAACGCCCGTGGCAATTTTGCGGATGCCATCCCGTTGCGATTTCTCATTTTCAGCGCGCCATCCTACGCAAAGGAGCGGAACTTGGCAAGGGAGCCCCCAAAAACCTCTCTGCTCGGAAATCGGCTGTCCAGGGATGCGCATAAAGATGAAGCTGCGCAAGAGGGCTGCTTATGTGTTGAAGGGCTTGCCCCTGCGGGCCGGCTGTGCCAGATTGGCTCTTCTCATGTCTGGCGGTCTCACCTTTCAGCGCCGCGGCATTGTCGAGGGTTTCTATGGTCCCATGTGGACCATGTCTCACCGGCGCGCCCTGTTTGAGTTCGGCGCTCAAAGGGGGATGAACACTTATCTCTATGCGCCGAAAGATGATCCCTACCACCGGGAAAAGTGGCGCGACGACTACCCCGCGGCCCAGTGGCGCGATCTCACCCACCTGATCGGTCTGGCCCAACGCCACCGGATCGATTTCGCTTACGGCTTCCATCCCGGAAAGGGCCTCTGCTTCGCCGTTCAGGAGCCTATCGGCTGCCTCATCGCCAAGGCGCAGCGCTTTTACGAGGCCGGCGTTCGCACCTTCGCGGTCCTCTTTGACGATATCCCTTCACAACTGGCGCGCGCGCAGGATCAAAAACAATTCCGTGGGAGTCTGGCCCGGGCGGAGGCGTCCTGGTTGGAGAGGATCCTGGCCCGACAGCCGGCCAGTTGGACCGATGTAGAATGGTGGATCTGCCCCTCGTATTACACCGAAGATCCCCTGCTCGCGCGCATGTTCGGTTCCTTCGAGCCGCTCTTTTTGGAAACGATCGCTCAACATTTGCCTGAGACCGTAGCCTGTCTCTGGACCGGCCCAGCGGTCGTCTCTCAAGAGATCGGCCTGGCCCATGTGGAGGAGATCGCCCGGCGCCTCCAGCGCCGCCTGATCCTGTGGGACAACTATCCGGTCAACGATCTCGCCATGAGCATGGAAATGCATCTCAGCCCATTGACCGGCCGCGACCCGCGCCTGCCGGAAAAGGTCTATGGCTACCTGAGCAATCCCTTGCTGCAGGAGGATCTCAGCTTCATCCCCCTGGCGACCTGCTTCGACTACGCGGCGCATCCTCAGGGCTATGAGCCCGAATCGAGCTGGGAGCGGGTCGTCAACGAGCGGTTCGGGGGCGGCGCCTTGAGTCATTGGCGCGCCCTGCGCGAATTCTGCGAGGAGATCAATAAAATCAAAACCAAAGACCAACCTTTATCCATAGCGCCAAATAGGCGATCCGCCCTGGAGGCGGCCCAGCGCTATCTCCTGGAGAACCAGGGCCAGAGGTGGCTTCAGGAGTTTCGCCCCTGGATGGAGCTCCTGGAAAAGAGCTTGACACGCGAAGTCGTCTGAAGCAGAATCCGCAAAATGACCAGATCAGGAAAAATGCGTGCGTGGTTTTCTCCGGCCCTGGCCTTGGCCGTATTTCTGTCCCTCTCACCTCCGACCGTCCGGGTATCGGGTCAGACCGCGATCCTGGGGCCGGCAAAAGAACGACAGCCCTATTATGGGGAGATCGAAAACTTTACCTTGGTCTCTTACACTGACCTCGATGGATGGGATAGGCCCACAGAGATTCGCGTCAGCCCGGACGGGAGATTCGCCTACACGGCCCACAACCCGCCGCCGACAGAGGGCAGAAATAACGGTGGCAGCATCATCGATGTCAGCAACCCGGCAAAACCGCGGGTGGTCGCGCGCGTCCCCAATCCGCCGAACGTCCATAGCCAATACACCGACGTTCTCGGCAACATCCTGGTCCTGAATCAGGAACGGGTGCGCGGGGTCGAGCCTGCTCCCAAGACCTGGGATCCGGGCATCCGTCTCTTCGATGTCAGTGACCCTTCGAAGCCACGCGAGGTGGGCTTCTTCAAGAGCGACGAGCCCCCGGGGCTGGGCGTCCACGGTTTCTGGCTCCATCAAGACCCCAAATGGGGAAAGCTCGCCTTTCTCGCCACTTCGAAGCAGGGGTATTTCGGAAACATACTTTTGATCGTGGACATCAACGATCCATCCAAGCCGCGCGAGCTCTCGCGCTGGTGGTATCCGGGCACCTGGACAGCAGGCGGCGAAAAGCCAGAGGCGAACTGGATCGCTGAGGGTGGGCTGAACCGGGGTCTACCCAATATCTGGGTCTATGCGCACGATGTCACGGTCTACAAGGATCGCGCCTACGTCGCCTATCGGGACCAGGGGGTCGTCATCCTTGATATCAGCGACCCGCGCAAGCCGACGATGATCGGCCAGATCAAATGGAGCCCGCCGGAGGAAGGCAATACCCACAGCGTAGGCGTCGTCATTCCCCCGCACGGAGGGAGGCCAGATATCCTTGTAGTCACCGATGAAGTCACGCGACAGTGTCCGTGGGGATACATGCATATCATCGATGTGCGCCACGAGAAGAATCCGGTGCAGATCTCCACGTTCCGACTGCCGCTGAACCGATTCTGTCCTCCCGACCGACCCGGCCGACCATTTGGGATTCACGATGTCGACCGTATGATAAGAGGTTCTCTCGTCTTTGGCGCCTGGGAGAATTCCGGCTTCTGGGCTGTGGACATATCCGATCCCTATCGGCCCAAGAGCGCGGGCTATTTCGTCCCGCCCCCGTTCCAGCGCGCCGGTTTAAACTATTCCACCGCGGATGATGTCTTTGTCCATGATAACGGACTCATCTTCGCCACCTCCAATGAGCCGGGAGGCGGGCTGTGGATTCTCAGATACACCCCAGGGGTCAAAGGAACCGCATCCTGGACCCCTGATCAGCGCAACGTGACCGTCAAGTACGACCAAAAATAATATTTCAAGGCGTTCCGCAATTTTTGCCATCCACATTCACGCTTACCAGACTTGATACTTTGTCGAGGATGGCGTAAAAATTTGACAGTCGTGATCCCGGCAAAAGGAAAAATCGAGCGGACCGAACCTGCCGCATTCTCGGCAGCGCAGCTTGTGGAAATGCTCACGGAGGCGCGGTCGCGCACCCTGGAGCTGGTCTCGGACCTGACCGACGCGCAGATGATCGGGCCGCGCCTGAGCATCGTGAACCCCCTGCGCTGGGAGATCGGCCACGTGGCGTGGTTCCAGGAGCTCTGGGTCCTGAGACACCTGCGCCAACGGAGGCCGATTCTCGAAGGCGGAGACCTCCTCTACAATTCCGCCGACGTCGCGCACGACACCCGCTGGGATCTTCGGCTCCCGTCCAGGGAAGAGACCCTGAGCTACATGCGCCAGGTGCTGGAGCGGGTCATCGACGGACTGGACTCCCACGAGCCGACTCAAGAAGAGGCCTACTTCCACCTCCTGAGCCTGTTTCACGAAGACATGCACGATGAGGCGATCACCTACACCAGGCAGACCCTGGGATACCCACCTCCTAAGTTGAGTTCTCCTCGAGAGCAGAATTTCTCCGGCGTGGCCGGCGGCGGACCGCTGCCGGGAGACGTCGAGATCCCCGGCGGGGCATTCATGCTGGGCGCCACGCCCGATCACTCCTTTGTGTTCGACAATGAAAAATGGGCCCATCCGGTCTCGGTGCGACCCTTCCGCATCGCGCGCGCGCCGGTGACCAACGCCGAATTTGCCGCCTTCGTGGAGGATGGAGGGTACCTTCAGAGAAAGTGGTGGAGCGGGCAGGGCTGGACCTGGCGCGCGCAGGCAGGGGCCGAGCATCCGGTCTACTGGCAGCGCGAATCCGGCGGCCGCTGGCTCCGGCAGGCGTTCGATGTCTTCGTCCCTCTCCGAGAGCACCTGCCTGTCATCCATGTGAATTGGTACGAGGCCGAGGCCTATTGCCGGTGGGCCGGCCGGCGACTCCCCACCGAGGCGGAATGGGAAGTGGCCGCCTCCGCGGAGCCGGGCGCCGACGGTCGCGGGCTGAGCGCGCGCAAGCGCGGCTTTCCGTGGGGCGATGATCCTCCGACTCCGGATCGCGCCAACCTGGACTGGCGCGCCATGGGCTGTCTGGAGGTAGGCGCCCTGCCCGCAGGGGAGAGCGCCTTTGGCTGCCGCCAGATGATCGGCAACGTGTGGGAGTGGACGGCAAGCGACTTCCAACCCTATCCCGGTTTTGTCATTGACCCGTATAAAGAATATTCCGAGCCCTGGTTTGGCACCCGCAAGGCCCTGCGCGGCGGCTGCTGGACCACGCGCGCGCGCCTCATCCGCAACACCTGGCGCAACTTCTACACCCCGGACCGGCGCGATGTCTGGGCCGGTTTTCGCACCTGCGCCAAATAGAGGCACTCGTCATGAAGATCCGACTGATCACCCCAGCGCTCGCCAGTGCCCGCAACGGCAACAGCATCACGGCCTCGCGCTGGAAGCGGATCCTGAGCGGACTGGGACACAAGCTCGTCGTAGAGCAGCGCTACCATGGCGGGAGCTGTGACCTCGTGATTGCCCTGCACGCGCTGCACAGCTTTGACTCCATCCGCCGCTTCCGCGAAGAGCACCCGGAACTGCCGCTCATCGTCGCCTTGACCGGGACTGACCTCTACCGCGATATCAGAAAGAGTCCCAAGGCGCGGCAATCGCTGGAGCTGGCCACCCGCCTGGTGGTCCTGCAGCCCAGGGCCACGGCCGAGCTCCCGGAACACCTGCACGCCAAAACCCGCGTGATCTATCAATCGGCAAAACCGGTCGATGGCAAAACGCCTCAGGCAAAAAACGGCTTCAGGGTTTGCGTCATCGGCCACCTGCGCTCGGAGAAAGACCCGCTGCGCACCGCCATGGCAGCCCGCTATCTTCCCGATTCTTCCCGGCTCCGCGTCCTCCACATCGGCCGCGCCTTAAGCGACGAGCTGAAAAGGTGGGCGCTAGCAGAGAACCAGCGCAACGCGCGCTACCGCTGGCTGGGGGAACTGCCCCACTGGAAGACGCTCCTGGTATTGGCCAGGAGTCACCTGGTTGCCCTGACCTCTAGGATGGAAGGGGGCTCCAATGTCCTGTGCGAGGCCATCGCGGCATCGGTGCCCGTCATCGCTTCTAGAATCCCCGGTCTCGTAGGGACGCTGGGGGAGGATTACCCAGGTTACTTTCCGGTCGGGGACAGCCGCGCGCTGGCCCGCCTGCTGAGGCAGGTCGAATCCGACCCGGAATTTTACCGCCGGCTTAAGGCCCGCTGCGCCCGTCTGCTCCCGCTGGTCGATCCGGAGCGCGAGCGCGCCACCTGGAAGGCATTGCTCCAGGAGATCTCGTGAGGTCATAGGTTCTGAAGCAGAGAGTCTTCCTCGCAGTCGGACTGATTCTGCTGATCGGCCTCGGCATTTTCTGGTCCCTTCTCCCCGGAGAGATCGAGAAGAGCCACAACCCGGTTTTAAAGCCGCCGCCCTATCCTGCGCCGGAGCGGGCTCAAGGTCTGCACCGGAGACTTTTGATCGCCGATCTCCACGCCGACTCTTTGCTGTGGGCCAGGGACCTGACGGCTCGCGGCCGCAGGGGACATGTAGATATTCCTCGACTGATCGAGGGCAATGTCGCCCTGCAATTCTTCACCGTCGTGACCAAGACCCCGCGCTCACTGAATATGGAGCGCAACGATGACCAGAGCGACGACATCACGCTCCTCGCCATAGTCCAACGCTGGCCGATTAAGACCTGGGGCAGCCTCAAGGAGAGGGCCCTTTACCAGGCGCGGAAGCTGCATCAGGCCGCGGATCGCTCCGGCGGCAGGTTGGTCGTGATCAAGACGCAGGTAGACCTGACCCGATATTTGGAGCGCCGCCGAAAGCAGCCCGAGATCACGGCCGGACTTTTGGGGATCGAAGGGGCGCATGCCCTGGAGGGCGATCTCAAGAATCTCGACGTCTTCTTCGACGCCGGCATCCGCATGATCGCTCCGACACATTTTTTCGATAACGACATCGGCGGCTCCGCCCATGGCATAAAAAAGGGCGGTTTGACCTCTTTGGGCAGAGCCATGATCCGAAAAATGGAAGAGATGCGTATTCTCGTCGACCTGGCCCATGCCTCTCCTCTAGTGATCCGTGATACCCTCTCCATCGCTACCCGGCCGGTGGTCGTCTCCCACACCGGCGTGCAGGGAACCTGCAACAACCGGCGCAACCTGAGCGATGGCGAGCTTCAGGGGATTGCCCGAACCGGCGGGCTCATCGGCATAGGATTCTGGATCACCGCCGTTTGCGGCCACGAGGTGAGCCATATTGCCCGCGCCATCCGTTATACCGCAGACAAGATCGGCGTCGACCACGTCGCCCTGGGCTCAGATTTCGACGGCGCGATAGCACCGCCCTTCGACGCCACGGGCCTGGTCCAACTCACAGAGGCGCTCCTGGCGCAGGGCTTCAGCGACCAGGAGATCGCCCAGATCATGGGCGCCAATGTCATCCGCCTCCTGCTCCAAACCCTTCCTTAACAACTGGTCCTTTCTGACCGGAACAAAGGAGGGGGAAGTGTCAATAGGTGTCAAAGATCCTCTGGATCTCGTCGGGGGCGCTGGTTACGGTGCGGGCCAGCGCGAGCAAAAGCCGGGCCTTCCAGGGCTGTAAGTTGTCGGCGGCGACGAAGCCGCGCCGGACAAGTCCCGGGCTTCGCACCACACGCCCTGAGCCCACTCGGCTGCTGATGCCGATCATGACCCCTTTTTTATAAGCCCGATCCAGGGCCTCATCTTCGGCCGGCGTGGGCCTTCCCGCTCCTGTGCCGGCGCTGATGATGCCTTTGGCCCCAGCGGCCACCGCCGCGTCAATCATGGCGCCGTCTGCCCCCACATAAGAGACCACAATGTCCACGCGCGGCAGGGAGGGGAGGTTGCGCACATCGAATTCCGTGTCCACGGTATGTCTCTTTGCCGTCTGATGGTAATAAACGACTTTTTCATCCGCGTCGGCGTAGCCGAGCGGACCCAGGTCGCGGCCCTGGAAGGCCTGCACCCGGTAGGTGGCGGTTTTGGTCACGTCCCGGCCGCTGTAAATCGTGTCGTTCATAACGAGCAGCACACCTCGACCTCTTGAGTTAGGATCTCCCGCTACCCGAACCGCGTTAAGCAAATTGAGATAGCCGTCGGCGCTGATGGCCGAGGAGGGACGCATCGATCCCACGAGGACCACTGGTTTATCCGTCTTAAGAGTCAGGTTGAGAAAGTAGGCGGTCTCTTCGATGGTGTTGGTTCCGTGGGTGATGACAATGCCCTCAGCCCTGTCCCCATCGCAGATCGAGTGGATCGTTCGAACGAGATCGAGCCAGTCCTTATCGACCAAGGCGTGACTGGGTAGGCGTCTGAACGGGACCTCCTCTACCCTCGCGATCGATTTCAATTCAGGGATCTGGCCCAGCAGTTCACCGCTACCGAGCCGCTTTCCCGCCTCGATGTACCAGGCGAGATCCAGGCGGTCCTTGCCGACCGAGTCGATGGTCCCTCCGGTAACCATCAGTGCTACTCTGGGTAGTTCGCTCATCTTACTCTCATCCTTTCTCCAATGATGGGTAGGGCGGCATCATGCCGCTCGATAGCCCACGTTGGGTTCTCCTACATCATGGCAGGGGCAATGTCCATCCTGACCTCATCACCGATCTCGCTCCTCTACGGATTTTGCTCCCTGCCGGGGCGCATCTTGACCACTTTAGCTCGTCGGGCTAGTCTGCGCCCATGCGACCTGAGCAGCGGGTAATCCAAAGGGGACTCATTGGCTATTAATCTCATCCTGCTCTCTTTTTTGGCGATTCTCGGATTCTCTTCCAGGGGAGAGGGCCAGGAGCTCAGGAAGGTCTACGTGGCCATCCCGGCTGTCTCTCCCGCCTCCGCCACCTTCGTTGTGGCCAAGGAAAAAGGTTATTACCGGGAAGAAGGTCTGGCCGTAGAACTGATTGTAATGCCTGCGGCGGTGGCGACCCAGGCCCTACTTGGAGGCAATGTGGAGTTTGCCACCGTCGGCGGCGCGGGACTCCCTCCTATTCTCCGCGGCGCGCCGCTGCGCTTTCTCTTTACCACTTTCAATCGACCCATGTACTGGCTCTACGCCAGACCGGATATTCGCTCCCTAGAGGATCTCAAGGGGAAGAAGGTCGGAGTCTCCAGCATCGGCAGCGGCCCCGATTCTTTGCTGCGCGATCTTTTAAAGCGGCATGGACTGGAGGGGAGCCGAGGGGTGACCGTTATGGCGGTGGGGGCAGGCACGGCCCGTTTCTATGCCTTGCAGTCAGGATCGGTGGATGCCGCGATGCTCTCGATCCCCGGCAACTTTATGGCCCGAGAGGCCGGATTCCGCGAGCTGGTCTCTTTCATCGAGCAGGATCTGGTGGAGCTCCAGGGAAGCATCCTTGCCTCTGAGAAGCTCCTCGAATCCGACCCCACCCTGGTGGAAAGGTTTATCCGGGGGAGCGTCAAAGGATTCGACTACTTCCGCGGCCGCCGCTCGGGAACTGTGGTTATCCTGGCCCGCTTTCTCAAGGCCAAAGAAGGGCTTGCGGTCCAGATCTATGATCTGATTCGGCCGGGGGTGACTCAAGATGGGGCTGTGAGCGAGGCCGTGCAAAAAAAATCCCTGGAACATATCCTCGGGCGCGTGGGATTAAAAGAGCCGCCTCCCCTGGAAAAGATTTTCGACTATTCTCTGGTCAGAAAGATCCGCGCTGACTTGCAAGCTAAGGGATGGATGCCTTGAAGCGACGCCACTGGAGTAGGGATTGAGGCGATTAAGCGGCAGGCGGCCAGCCCGCCGCGAATAGTTTTTCGCGCAGTTCACCCCTTTCCCTGTCGTTCAGTTGCTTTGCCGGCCAGCGTGGATACATCTTTATCGGGATTCCCCGCTCTCGATAAAGCTCCTTGTACGCCGTCCGGCCGACTCGTTTTGTCAACTCGGCTACAACCGAGTATAGCCTTCTCACTCTCTCCTGAAGCCCGGCTGCCTTTTTACCCTCTTTTTTCACCGCCGTGTTCCAAAGCTCGACGCAGAGCTCGGGAAAAACGCTCGCCAGCGGGGCGATGGTCCCGCTTACGCCGATCTCGGCGCCGGACATAATATCCGTCGGTGTCCCCGGAAAGACGCTGAAGTCGTGGCCCTTTAATGCGGTGATGTATCTCGAGGATTCCTCCAAGGTCCCCCAGGCCAGCTTGATCCCCCGGATGTGGGAGACCTCTTCAACCAGCCGCAGGGCATATTCGGGCGTGATGTCGATGCCGCTGTAGCGTTGGTTGTTGTAAATATAGATGGGGAGCGGGACGGAGCGGGCCACCGCTTTATAGTGCTCGGTAATTTCGTACTCGTTATGGTCGGTATAATAGTAGGGCGGGACGATTAAGAGCGCCGCTGCGCCGATTTTTGCGCCGTGCTCGGAGAGCAAGAGAACCGTCTGGATATCCGGCGCCCCGGCATGGACGATCACGGGGACTTTGCCCCGGACCTGCTCCAGGGCGATCTCGGCCACCCTCATCCGTTGCTCGGGTCTCATCACCGGCCCCTGACCGTAGGAACCGGCGACCATCAGCCCATCGACTTTTGCCCTAAGCTCGAAGTCGATGATCTTCCTAAAGACTCCCTCGTCTACTTCCCCCTTCTGGTCGAAAGGGGTGGGCAGGGGAATGATGGTTCCGCTCAGCTCTGTCTTAGCCAGAGAGGTCACTTATAACCCCAGGTGAGAATCGCCTTTGCCCTCTTCCCGGTACAGGCCGAAGGCCTTGAGGACCGGCGCGTCGTGCATCGAGAAGAGAATCGCCTCTTCCTGCGCCGACCGGTTGGCGTGCTCATGCCAGCTCCAGAGCGGCACGATGAAGGTGTCTCCCTTGTCCCAGTGGAAGGGCTGACCATCGATGACTGTCGTGCCGCTGCCGCGAAAGGCGTGATAGATACTGGTGCTCGTGTGGCGGTGGACCCGGGTGCGCTCTCCGGGACGGAGCATCTGGATCCAGCAGGAGAGCGTGGGCAGGGTCGGCCCTCCGGTCAGGGGATTCACATACTCCAGGGCGGTGCCCTCATAGGGGTGAGCCTCTCCTTCGGCCAGGAGCTTGAGCGCGGGATAGGTGTCGCTCCAGCGATAATGAAGCGGTGGCGGGAGTTTCTCGTCAGTCGCAGTAACCGGGCGCGCCATGCCGTAATGCGCCGGGTTGTAACGCCCCTGCTTCAGCGGAACGCTCTTCCCAGGATAGGGCTCGAAGGAAATCACCTGGAGCGATTGGACCAGAGGCACGTCCAATCCGTCGATCCAGACCATGGGCGCGCCGCCTTCGTGTCCATGTTCATGCCAGGTCCATTGGGGCGTCAGGATCAGATCTCCCTCGCCCATCGCCATCTTCTCTCCCTCTACCGTGGTGTAGGCCCCTTTTCCCTGAAGGATGAAGCGGATGGCGGCCATCGTGTGGCGATGGGGCGGGGCTGTCTCGCCGGGCTGAATGAGCTGAAAGGCGACGGCCATCGTATGGCTGGTCATCTCGCTCTCTTTCATTCCCGGGTTGACCAGCCTGATGGTCCGTCTCTCTAAGGCCCCGCTCTTGACCTCAATTCGGTCGCGCGCCTGGAGCAGGCCGTCATAGATGTCCGCCCACTTCCAGATATGGGGCTTCACTTTGGTCTTGGGGTGGAGCGGACGCTCCTCCGGGCTCACGCGCCAGAGCCCGGACAGCCCTCTTTCCCACAGCAGGCGATCCAATTCCTCTATGCCTTTAGATTCTGCCTTCATCGGATTTCTCCCCTTCTCGTTTGTAACACCTCTGTTCTCCGAAATTCAAGCGCAGCTCTGGCCCTAGTGTCTGGGCCCAGTCTTATATTTCCGATAAACCCCGTCATAGAAGTTGGCGATCATCTCGACGGCGACGCGCGCGCAGTACTCCAGCGGCCATCCTGCCCGTTCGTTGCCATAGCCATCCTCCAGGGCCTTTTGCAGGATGATCTGGTTGGTGCTGCTATGCTCGCCCAGGTCGGCCTCTTCATGAACCCTGAAGTATTGGATCTCTTCCGGACTGAGCCCATAGCGCTGCGTCAGGCTGGCGCGAAAATCCTGGGAGATGAAGCCGAAGATCTCTTCCTCGAGGTGGATGGCAAAGCATTCGGCCAGGGGGATATCGATCCACGAGCGGACGAAGAAATCTACCAAACCACGGGCCTCCGGGATCAGCTCTGCCTCGATCATCTCCTGCGGCTTTACTCCCAGGGCCTCGCCCAGTCGGAGCAGCATCCGGGCGTGGCCGCCCAGGGCCGGCGTGGTGAACTCTTCGCCGATTTTTTGGGCGATCAGGTCTTCACATTCCGGATGTCTTTTGAAAAAGCCGACGAACTGGTGATAGACCGTGGCCATCCCGGTGTTGACCTCGAGGGCGAAGGCGTACCAGTTCGTGATCCAGCCCTTGAGCTGCACGCGCGCGAGGGTCCCGGCCCTGAGCTCCGTGAAAAAGGGCTGGTTTTTCACCTCCCTTTCATAGGTATCCAGGACTATCTTCCTCAGCGCCGCGACTTTTTCCTTTGCCTCCTGGGGGGTCATCTTAATATGTTCGGCCATGGATTTGTCCTCTCAAGCGGGTGGGGTGCTTTTATTATGAGGGAAATTATCCGATGGGGATAGGGCTGTCAAGTTACAGCTGAAACCATACGCGACGCGGCGGCTTAACGGGCTTGTTATAACGCGAATTATTGAATTCAATGTGGCTCAAATGACACATAACGAGGCGTACCTAACTCTTCTAGAGCAAACGGATATTGAGAAAAGTAACCTAAATTTTCTTTTGCGATGCTTATTTCACCATTAGGCTATCCGGTTAACCAGTCGGGTTGTTACGGATTGAGGACGACCTCGCGGGCTGGCCCACGAAACAGGACCTCTTCCCCGACACCACCCATCAAGCCAGGTGCGCCGTCTGTGGGATCCAGTTCTAACTGTTCACAGTCCGACCAGGGTAGAGTACTGGCGTTAGCACCGGTATCTACGATCACTCGATCGAAGACCACCCCCGTTGATCCAACGTGTTTACGAAACTCTAATGTCATCACCGGTAAGGGCTCCCCAGCGTACGCTGTATCATACGAAAACGAAGCACGGCGCATCCGACTCGGCTCGTGCTCATGACCGACGCAGGTGACGAAAGGGTGCTCTCCTGACTCTTGCGCTTTATGGAAAACTTCAACCGGACTGCTGCCGGCGACAATCACACGTCCGTTCGCAAACCCAATCCACTGGTCACGATATTGGGTAAGTAACTCATCGCGATGCGTCCAATATTCTGCCTCGTTCTTTTGCCAATTCGGGTGAATCCGCTGGGCAACCTCAGGCGGCAGCCCCGCAATCAAGCTTTGCATAGTACACCTCTAAGGAAGACAGGCTCAGCTAATTTCCAAGAAATTATATACTCCCTGGCGTTTTGGGCAAGAGACGGCGCTCCCCGGAGCCCAACGTAAAGTTAAGGGGCGCCGCGCTTTTGCGGCGTCCCGCTTGAACGTCGGGTTGGGCCATCACTTGGAACAAAGGTCCGGTCCACCGTGGAGTCCATTCACGAATAGCCCACACATAATGCCCGCATCATTAGGATGCAGAACAGTGATTGAGGTCGCGGCGCCGCCTTGGAAAACTATGCGATCTTCTGCGGAGCAAACAGGCAAAATTAATGGAATAGGGATTACAAGTCCCAATACCACTCCGCACCATTCTTTTCCTCTGTAATACGTCCACGATTCATTCTCTGCACCGACTTCTCTATGGGAAGGCTCACCCCATTCACGAAGAAAAGCTTCTTGAGTTGATGTTTTTGTGCTGCGCAATTTCCCTGCGCTATCTGTGAAGCTTGTATCCGGCGCAAATGGCTCTCTGTAGGTTGTTGATTCAGGGTAAAGGGCGACGACGCCTACGCAGCCGGATAAAAGAAAGGCTAAGATAAAAAGCGTAATCAATTTCTTCATGTCATTAGGCCCAACGACCAAGCTCAGCTGCCGGGGCCGCTGCAAGAGCTTGATGTCGCGCGATACCAGTATGGCGGCCCCGGTCAGGTGCAGCGCCTGGTTCGGCGGCATTCACCCTTTAGGGCGTGGCGACTTTCCTTGGGCTTGCATCCCTTTCAGCCCTTTCAGCAATCCCGCGCCGAACCCTGATATGCGACCGCGTGATTGAAGCCATTCGAGGGCGGGAATCAGGCTGTAAGCAGCTAGGTCATCCTGATGCTGGAGATGCGCGCCGAGATTCGTAATGACTGGTTCAAAAACCAAGCAAATATCGTTGATATTCTGACCAGGAATTGGGCTCCAGGCCATAAAGCTCTTTATTTTCAAAATCCTGGCGAAATCAAAATCATTGGTGAACCACTCGTAGACCCCTTCGAAATGAGCAACTCGAAGCAAGAGCCTAATGACTGTCATGCGATCGAATCCGACCAGTTTCCACATCAGCACCACGGCGTTTTCGTTGAACTTCGGATCACTGAGTTGTTCCTGACTCACGCTGAGAAATGGAGGTCCGAGAGGAACGGTCCAAGTCGTTTTATCTCCATACGAGCCGTCCACTTCCTTTGTTGGGTCTGGAAGATTGTAAGGGTCTTTGGAAGGATCATCGAAGTCGCAGATGATCCGAAAGGGCGCTTGGGTTTGGCCCAGAACAGGCCACACTGGCCATAGAGAATAGAAATCAACGCGGGCACAATCGACGCTCACTCGGGCAAGATACAGAGGCACTGCGAGAGCACGCAGCCATTCAATTTCATATGCCTTCCACGCGTCGCCCTTCTCGTTCATTCCTCCAAACTGCAGATTGCAGCCCGGTCCACGGATCTGCACGCCAAACGTGCCTCCCACTGTCGATGAGATCGCATCAAGGGGACGAAGGATGTGGCAAAAAGCGTCGATGCCATAGTCGTCGGGACGCGGGACCCTGACAACTGATAGAAACCGCGATGCGATCCCATCGAACGCTTTCTCGTACTGCTCACCACGAATCGAGAAGTTCAACTGGCGTCCGGGCATGAAGTTGTCCTCCTAGAATCCCGCCGACGCGCGCGGCCGAGCGAGGGAAGCGGTGATGGCCTCCCGCACCGCGTCCAGAGGCTGGCGGGAGCGCTCCTCTGCGCCGCCGAACGTATAGCGTTTTATCCCCGATGCCTAGCAGTAATGAGTCTCGACAGAATCCCCCACGTGGCATTGGGGATAAAACGGGTTGGACTAAGCCGCTTCGCCGACTTTAGCTCTGGCTATGCGGATTGTAAAGGGAAGAGGTAGCGGAGACGGGAACAGGGAGTTGGAGCAGTGAAGTTGGAGCGGTGGTTGAGCGGTGTCAGGCTTTGGTTATTTTATATTCGTCCTTCTAGGTCAGCGCGATGAATTCAAACACCAAATAATAAAAGCCTGACACCATTTCCAAAAACACCAAATAATAAAAGCCTGACACCATTTCCTGCACGCGCATGCGCGACCAGCATGTCCTTGGCCAGCTCCAACACGGCTACCACCTGCTCCCGCGTCACGCTAGGGAAGTGGTCCAGGAACTCATTGAGGGAGCTTCCCTCCTCGAGATAGTCCAGCAAGGTCTGGACGGGTACGCGCGTGCCGACAAAGACAGGGGTACCGCTCATGATCTCAGGATCACAGTGAATAGGCATCTGCTTTGTCATAGCTTCCATGCCCCCAAATTATCACCACCGCTGGCGCGTGTCTACCGGCGCTCCCAGCGGGTTCCGTTGTCGGCCATGGTTTGGTCGAATTTTGCCTATCCAATTTTGTAGCCCCATGAATGGTCTTTGGCGAACTACACCACGGATCCCTTATTGGCAAGGCAACACGGCCCAGCCTCCTCTTGAGATCCTCCTCGTGCTGGCGCTTCACAACTTGAAGATGTCTCAGAAGGGGTTCCTTTGAGGCCATTTTCTGAAACCTGAATTGTCGGACAGCCTCCCGACCCCTTTGCTTCTAAAGAGGGCTGGTTTTTCACCTCCCTTTCATAGGTATCCAGAACTATTTTTCTCAGCGCGGCGACTTTTTCCTTTGCCTCCTGAGGGGTCATTCTGATATGTTCCGCCATGGATCTCTTCCTCTTTTCTTTCTAGGGGGCGCCTCCGTTCTTAGGGGGGAAATTGTCCGATGTGGCTAAGGTTGTCAACTTTGCTTTGGTTTTTCTTCCTCCCGGGCCTGGCTGCCTCACAGGGTCTGGAGAGAGCTGTCATCGCGCACAACAGCGACAGTATCAGTATTGCACCGCTCATCTACGGAATCGAAAAGGGTTTTTACCGCAGAGAAGGGATCGATCTCGAATTTCGCCTGCTGCGGACCGATCTCGCCGTGGCTGCGATCGTAAGCAGCAAGGAAGTAGACTACATGTACTCGGCCGGAACCGCCTTCAGGGCGGCAGTGAGAGGACTCCCGCTTAAGATCGTAGCCTACGCTTTTAAGGACATTCTGTTTTATCTCATGGCCCAGCCGGCTATCCAGTCAGGAAAGGACCTTAAAGGCAAGAAGGTCGCAGTCAGTTCCCCTAGCGATACCGGAGGACTGGCAGCTAAGGCCTCAATCAAGACCTTTGGTCTTGACCCTGATAGAGATGTTGTCTACATCGCGATCGGAGCCGCCTCTGTGCGCATGGCTGCCATGGAGGCGGGCTCAGTGGAAGCAGCGATCATGCCCCTTCCTTGGAATATCCGGATGAAGCAAAAGGGCTTTAAAGAGTTAATCTTTGCCGGCAGCGTCTTAAGGCAACCCCTTACAGGGATTGTGGTTAGCGGAGAGAAAATAGAGAAAAACCCGCAACAAGTAAAAAAGATCCTGCGCGGATTCCTGCGTTCTCTGAGGGCGTTTAGACAGGAAAAGAAGGAGGCCGCGGAGCTGATAGGACGAAAGTTCCATTTAGAGCCTCAGGTAGCCGATGAGGTCTATGGGATAGTCCTCCAGACCCTGAGCGAAGACGGCACTGTGAACCCACAGGTTTTGCAAGAGTTTCTCGAACAGGTTAAAAAGGAGACCGGGATGAAGAGAGAGATTACTGCCGGGGATATCGTAGACTACCGGATTCTTAGGGAAGTGACGAAAGAGATGGGGATAAAGGGATCAAGGGAATAAGGGTTAAGAGGAGACTGGAATGGAAGCGGAGATCTTTGACGATTTCAGACAGTTCATCGAGGCGGCGAAGAAGGTGGGCGAGTGGCGTGAAATCAAAGGAGCGGATTGGAATCTCGAGATCGGGGGATTGATCGAGGCCACGGCGGAACTTATCCCTCAGCCGCCGCTGCTCATTTTCGACGAAATCAAGGGCTATCCTGCCGGGTTTCGGGTAGTCGGTCTCTGTTTTGCGGCCTACCAGCGTGTTGCCCTGGCTTTGGGTCTCCCGCCCGATAAGAGCAAGCTTGAGCAGGTGCGGCTGGCCGCGCGCAAGATCCGCTCGGCTAAGCCGATACCGCCCAAGGAGGTTTCCAGGGCGCCCGTCATGGAGAATGTGATGACCGGCGCTCAAGTAGATCTTTTCAAATTCCCGGCGCTCAGGAGCCACGAGGGTGACGGCGGCAGATACCTGGGCACCGGAGATGTGGTGATCAATGCGGATCCGGAAAGCGCCTTTATCAATATGGGCACCTACCGGATGCAGCTACACGAGCGCAACCTCTTGGGGTTATGGATGAGCCCGGGGCAACATGGACGCATGATCTGCACGAAATATTGGGAGCGGGGCAAAAGCTGTCCGGTGGTGGCGACCTTCGGCCAGGACCCGCTGACCTTCATGGCCGCCAACAGCAAGATCCCCTGGGGCAGCTCGGAGCTTGACTATGTAGGGGGCCTGAGGGGCAGGCCTCTGGAGATCATCAGGGGGCCGGTCACAGGTCTGCCCATCCCCGCCCATGCGGAGGTGGCGATTGAGGGAGAGGTCCCGCCTCCCAGCGAAGAGGCGCGCGACGAGGGGCCTTTTGGCGAGTGGCCGGGCTACTATTCAGGGGGGACGCTCGGAACCGGGGAGCCCCAGCCGGTGATTCGCGTGCGCGCGGTCTATCATCGCCACCAGCCGATATTGGAAGACGAGGCCCCTCTCTGGCCGGGGGCCTACCGCATGGATCTCAGTCTCAGGGCCGGGCTTTTGTGGGATCAGTTGGAAAGCTCCGGGGTCCAGGATGTGGTCGGGGTCTACAATCACACCAACTACCTCTGGGTGGTGGCGATCCAGCAGCGCTATGCGGGACATGCAAAGCAGGCCGGCCATGCGGCGATCGCCGCCTCTGCCTCGGCCCGACATGGCAGGTACGTCGTGGTGGTGGATGAGGATATCGATCCCACCAATCTGAAAGAAGTCCTGTGGGCGATGATGACCCGGGTGGATCCCAAGAGCGATATCGAGATCGTCGATGGATGCTGGAGCACGCCGCTCGACCCGCGCATGTCGCCGGAGAAGAGGGCGGCACGCGACCACACCAACAGCCGGGCGATCTTTTATGCCGTGAGGCCATTCGCCTGGCGCGACAAGTTTCCTCGGGTCTCGAGAGTCAAGCGCGAGCTGAGGGAGGCCGTGGTCAAGAAGTACAAAGGCATCCTGCCCTTTCCGACTATCTAATCTCATGCCAACCGCTATCGGACAGAGCCCACTGCGCATTGACGGCCAGGAGAAGGTTACGGGAAAGGCCATCTATACCGGCGACCTGAGGCTTGCGGGGATGGCTTATGGCAAGGTGCTGCGCAGCCCTCTGCCTCATGCCCGCATTCAGCGCGTGGATTCCAGTGCGGCCGAGTCTATGCCGGGGGTGGTGGCGGTCCTGACGCGGGAGAACTTGAAAGTGGCCTCCGCATACTTCGGGGCTTATGTTAAGGATCAGCCGATCGTGGCCCTGGATAAAGTGCGCTACGTTGGCGACATCGTGGCCGCCGTCGCCGCAACCGAAGAGAGAACGGCGCAAGAGGCCCTGGAGAGGATCGAAGTTGCTTACGAGGAAGTGCCGGCGGTTTTCACGGTTGAAGAGGCGCTGGAGGCCGGCGCGCCGCTGGTCCATGAGAGGCTGGAAGGGCGCAAAGAGCCCGACTATGGCAGGGGCGCGACTTCCATCCTCCATGAAAATAGCAATGTCGGTTTTCATTTTCGTTACCAGCGCGGCAGCCTGGAGGAGGCCCTCGCCGCCTCAGATTCTGTCTTCGAGGATACCTTTTTCTTCCCCAGCGCCCACCACTGTCCCATGGAACCGCATGTAAGCCTCGCCAGCTTTGGCAGCGAGGGCCTCACGATCTGGACCTCAACCCAGAGCCCCTTTCCTGTGCGCCAGGAGCTGGCGCGGCTTTTTGGCCTGCCGCTGAGCCGCGTGCGCGTGGTCGTTCCCTATGTGGGTGGCGGCTATGGCGCGAAAAGCGGCATCAGGACCGAGGCCGTGGCTGCGGCCCTCGCCCGCCTGGCAGGAAGACCAGTCCGGCTCGCCTTCAGCGCCGAGGAGACCTTCATGACCCTCTGTCAACCCAGGGCCAAGATCACGATTAAAACCGGCGTAAAAAAAGATGGGACCTTTATGGCGCGGCGCTGTGAGGTCTATCTCAATGGCGGCGCCTATGCCAATTCCGGCCCTTCGGTGGCCGAGAAGGCGGGCTATCGCGCCCATGGTCCTTACCGCATCCCCCATGTGTTGACGGACTCCTATCACGTCTACACCAACACAGTTCCCGCCGGGGCCTTTCGTGGCTTCGGCGGACCCCCGACGGCCTTTGCCTATGAATCCCATCTCGATCGGGTCGCGCACCAGCTGCACATCGATCCAATAGAGCTGAGGCTCAAGAATCTCCTGGAAAGAGGAGGAGAGTACGCGGCCGGCGATAGTCCCATCGACTGTGACCTTAAAGGAGCCTTGCGCAAAGTAGCGGAAGCGATAGGGCGGGGAAGGAAATCATCGCCAAGCGCTGTGCGCCAAGCGCCTGGCGCTGAGGAATCGAAGGTTAGAAGAGGGAAGGGGATCGCCACTGCGCTCAAGGATGGCGGCGGGACCAATAAGCCGGCCCATGCCATGGTGAAAATCTTGAACGACGGCAGTGTTCTGTTAGCTTGCGGTTCTGTGGAGATTGGTCAGGGGATGCGCACTGCTTTCCTGCAGATTGTGGCCCAGGAACTTTCAGTTCCAATCGAGATGGTTCAGGCGGCCGAGCTGGATACGCAGTATACCCCTTTTGACAAGGGCACCAATGCCAGCAGCGCCACCTCCGTGATGGGGCGTGCGGTGCAGGCAGCCGCCCAGGATGCCCGCGGGCAGCTGCTTTCGGCTGCGGCCTCGGTGCTCGGGGGTCGGACGGAGCAAATAGAACTGAAGGAGGGAAGGCTCTCCTTCCGGGATAGGGGCCTGAGCCTGCGCGAGATCATGCGCCTTCATTTCGCTGCTACCGAAGGGGAGATTACCGGGAGAGGTTTTTTTAAGGTCGCGCGCAAAGAGGAGGCCCCCCTGGGCTATCCTTCTCCCTTTTGGGAGGTCGGCTTCGGCGCCGCAGAGGTGGAGGTGGATGAAGAGACCGGGGAGGTGAGGATCCTCAAATATGTCTCCCTCACGGACGCGGGAAAGATGATTCATCCCCGGCAATGCCAGGGTCAGGATGAAGGCGCGGCGTTGTTCGGCATCGGTCAGTCCCTGTTTGAAGAGCTGCTCTACCACGACGGAAATTTGCTCAATGGCAATCTGGTGGATTACCGCATTCCGAGGCTGCGCGATCTGCCCCACTCCTGGACCACCTTTATTCTTGAGGAGGGAGGAGGGCCGGGTCCTTATGGCGCTAAAGGAATGGGGGAGGGCGGGATATTGGCAGTGGCGCCGGCGGTCTCGAATGCCGTGTATGACGCCATTGGGGTAAGGATGCCGGAGGTTCCGTTAAAGAGCGAGAGGGTCTGGAGGGCGATGACAAAGGATAAAGGGATAAGAGGGATAAAGGGTTGAAGAGATAGAGGCTTCTATGGAAGATCAGCCGCGCATCGATCTGCGGGAGAAGGTGACCGGGAGGGCAGACTATATCGAAGACCTGCCGGATCTGCCGGGGATGGCCTACGGCACGCCGCTCCTGAGTCCCTATTCTCACGCCCGGCTCCTGGCCATCGACTCCGCCAGGGCCGAGGCCCTGCCGGGCGTCCTCGCGGTGCTCGATCGCGAGCACCTGGGCGGTTTTCCTCCGCTCTTGCCCGCGCCGCGCCACGAGTTCTTTAAACTCTCCAGCGATCAGAGCTTCATCGCCACCGATAAGGTCCGCTTTGACGGCGAGCTGGTGGCCCTGGTGGTGGCTGAGGATCTGCGCACCGCGCGCCGGGCCGTAGATCTCATCGAGGTGGATTATGATCCCTTGCCCGCGCTCTTTGACGCGACCTCGGCCCTGGCCCCGGGCGCGCCCATCCTCCATGAGGCGAAGGGCACCAACCTGCTGCTCGAAGACCGACTGGAATGGGGCGACGTGGAACAGGGATTCAAAGAGGCGGACCGTATTTTTACCGAGGAATATAGCTCCCCCTCCATGTTTCACCACCCGATGGAGAATATCGGCGGCGCGATCGCTCAATTCTTAAAAGACGAGATCACCCTCTGGGTGCCGACCAGCTCTCCTTTTCGCGACGCCCAGGAGATCGCCCACCTCTTTGGCCTGGAGCCCGATCGGGTGCGCATCCGCGTGCCCTATATCGGCGGCGGCTTCGGCTCCAAGGTGATCACCAACTCTGTCCTGGCAGCCCTCTTCCTGGCGCGCAAGATCGGGCGGCCGGTCAGGCTGATGCCGTCTGCCGAAGAGAGCTTTCGCCACAACGCGCGCCACGCGATGGTCTACAGGGCGAAGGTCGGCGTCAAGTCAGACGGGACCCTCACGGCCCTCGATGTGGAGCTGGTGGTCGATACGGGCGCCTATACGACGGGGGCCGCGACCGTGACGCACAATGCGGTGATCTCGGCCTGGGGCTGCTACCGTATTCCCCACCTGCGGGTCCGGGGTCGCTGCGCCTACACCAACAAAGTGCCCGCGAGCCATGCCCGGGCCACCGGCAAGGTCCAGACTACCTGGGGGATCGAATGCGCGATCGACAGCGTGGCGCGCCAGATGGCCATCGATCCTTTGGAGCTCCGCAAGAAGAATCTCCTCCTCAGGGGCGAATTCGTCGCCCAGGGCACGCCTCTCATGGACACGGATTATCTCGACTTGATGCATCGGGCCATCTCGGCGCTCGGTTGGGATGGCCGCCACTCGGTAAAGGGCCCTGAGGCCCTCGCAGGGCAAGCTCATCAAAAGGTCCGCGGAAGAGGCCTGGCGCTGGGCCTGCGCCACGGCTCGCAGGGAGGCGGAAGGGCCTACGCCATGGCTTCGATGGACCAGCGCGGGATCGTGAGGATCCAGCACAACGCACCGGAGATCGGCCAGGGCACCCATCATCTTATCGGCCTCATCGCCGGAAAGACGCTGGCCATTTCCCAGAGTCAGGTCCGAGTCGGCCAGCCGGATACGGCCCTCGGCCTACCCTTCAGCGGCGTCAACGCCCAGCGCACGACGATGCAGATGGGAAGGGCGATCGAGAACACCTGCGAGAATCTCAAGCGCGAGCTGGTCACAGTGGCCTGCCAGACCAAGGGCGGGAGGCCAGAGGAGTGGCGCGTGGCCGAGGGTCGGCTGTGGCGCGCGGAGGCGAGCTTCTCCTTCGGAGAGATCGTTCGCAGCCTGGGAGGCAACGCGCTGGTCCAGACGATCGGCTTCTACGGCGCGCCGCCGACCCGGAAGGGATCGGCCTTCAGCGGCATGGATCACTGGGCGCCCAGCGCCGGGGCCGCAGAGGTGGAGGTGGACTGCGAGACCGGCGCGCTGCGCGTGCTGCAATTTTCCGTGGTGACAGATGCCGGCACGGCCCTGCACTATCCCTCGGCCAAAGGGCAGATGGACGGCGGCGCGGTCATGGGCTTGGGCCATGCCCTGTTCGAAGAGGTGATCTATCAAGACGGCCAGCTCCAGAACGGCGATCCGTTTCAGTACCGGCTCCCGGTGATGCGCGACCTGCCGGAGGCGTTCCATTCCTCGATGCTGGAGAAGGGTGATGGCCCGGGCCCCTTCGGCTCTAAGGGGATGTCCCAGACCTCCATCGTGGTCGTGGCGCCGGCCATCGGCAATGCCCTCTGTGACGCCATCGGCGTGCGGATCAGCTCCTTGCCCATTACACCGGAGAAGATTTTGCAGGCGCTGGGAAAGATACCAAAGAGCTGAGAAATGCTATTTCCATTGCGCTTACTTCGACCGACCACGGTGGCAGAGGCATCAGGGGAGCTGGCGCGTCTGGGGGAGCGGGCCAGGCTCTACGCCGGCGGGGCCGAGCTGTTGCCGCTCCTGCGCCACCGGCTGATCGAGGCCGACTGCCTGATCGACATTAAACCGATTCCCTCTTTAAACCGGATCGCGTGGGACGGGAGCCGCGTGCGCATCGGCGCCGCGGTCACGCACCGGCGCCTGGAGACAGCGCCGGTGACGCGCGAGCGCCTGCCGCTCTTGGCCTCTGCCGAGTCTCAGGTGGCGAATATCCGGGTGCGCAATCAGGGCACGCTGGGCGGCAACCTCTGCTTCAATGATCCGCACTCAGACCCGGCAACGGCGCTGCTGGTGCATGAGGCTACAGTTGCCGTGGCCGGGGCCGGGGGAGAGCGGCGGATGGCGTTGGGCGATTTCCTGGTGGGGATGTATGCGACGGCCCTGGGGCCGGACGAAATTCTGGTCGAGGTAGAGGTGCCGCCCCTGCCGCCGGGATGGGGCGGCGCCTATCTCAGGGTCCATCGATTCCAGCGGCCCACGGTGGGAGTAGCGGCCGCGGCTAAGCTGCGCGACCGCCGGCTGGAAGGCGCGCGGCTCGCAGTGGGATGCGTAGGGCCGAAGGCGCAGCGCCTGGGAGAGTTGGAGGCCAGGGTTCAGGGCCTTCCAGGGACCGAGGCGGCGCGAGTGATCGGAGAGGCCAAGGGCTATCTCAGAGGGCTCCTGCAGCCGGTCGATGATCTGCTCGGATCCGCAGACTACAAGCTCCACATCACCTCCGTGCTCCTGGGCCGGGCATTGAGCCAGGCGCTCGAGAGCAACGTCACGGGCAGCGGCTAGAGATGGTTGGCGAGATGGAGACGCAGCGGACTTTTGATCTGGCGCTGACCATTAACGGAAAGCCCTGGAGCGGGAAGGTGCCGGTGGAGGAGACGCTGCTCGAGTTCCTCAGGGACCGGCTCAGGCTCACCGGGACCAAGCGCTCCTGCGAGTCTCAGGTCTGCGGGGCGTGCACGGTCCTGGTGGATGACCAGGCGATCAGCGCCTGCGGCTACCTCGCCTTTGAGGCCCACGGCGGGTCGGTGCTGACCATCGAGGGTCTGGCGTCTGGCAATGATCTCGACCCGCTGCAGCAGGCGTTCATCCGCAATGTCGGATCCCAGTGCGGCTACTGCACGCCGGGGCAGATCATGGCGGCCAAGGCACTGCTCTTGGAGAACCCGACGCCGACCAGGGAAGAGATCGCCGAGTGGCTCAGCGGCAATATCTGCCGCTGCGGCGCCTACCCGGCCATTGCGGCATCGATCCTGGAGGCGTCCCGGCAGGGGCCGGGGCGCTGAGGCTTCGGAGCTCATAAAAAAGGAAGGAGAGAGGCATGGCACAGTCGAAGATCTTTTCCCATCCCATCGCGGAAAAGAAGAGCTCCTATCGCAAGTGGGTGGAGGCAGAGGGCATTCCGCTCATGGAGGGCTTCTTCATCGAGGACATCAAACGGGTCCCGCTCTACCCCTGGGGGCGCAAAGGAGGCCTGGGGGTGCGCATCTGTTTGGAGGGGACCGGCGAGACCGATGATGCCTATATCTGCGAGATCCCGCCGGGAAAGGGCCTCAAGCCGCAGCGGCACCTGTTTGAGGAGCTCGTCTACATCGTGAGCGGCAAGGGGGCCACGACCGTCTGGAATGAGGGCGGCCCCAAGCGCACCTTCGAATGGCAGGAGGGCTCGCTCTTCTCTCCGCCGCTCAACGCCTGGCATCAGCATTTCAACGGCAGCGGGGACGAGCCCGCCCGCTACCTTGCCGTCACCAGCGCGCCGATCATGATCAACCTGATCCACAACCTCGATTTCATCTTCAACTGCGACTACGTCTTTGAAGACCGCTACAACTCCGAGGAGGACTATTTCACCAGGGACGGGGCCTGGTATGCGGGGAGGGTGTGGGAGACCAACTTCGTCCCCGATGTCAGGAGCTTAAAGCTGATCGAGTGGAAGGAGAGGGGCGCCGGGGGCTCTCAGGTGCGCTTCCAGTTGTCGGAGAACACGATGTGCGCCCATGTCTCGGAGTTTCCCGTGGGGACCTATAAGAAGGCCCATTATCACGGCCCCGGGGCCCACGTCATCATCCTGAGCGGTCGGGGCTACTCGCTCATGTGGCCGCAGGGAGAGCCCCTCCAGCGTTACGACTGGGGGCCGGGGAGCATGATCGTCCCGCCGGCCAACTGGTTTCACCAGCACTTCAATGCCGGCGCCGGGCCAGCGCGCTATCTGGCCTTGAGGTGGGGCGGCAAAAAGTACTACGGGATGCTGGGCGAAGGGTGGGGGAAGACCGACGTGGATGTCAAGCTCGGCGGCCACCAGATCGAGTACGAGGACGAAGGGCCCATCGTGCGGCAGATGTTTGGGGAGGCCTGCGCCCGGGCCGGCATCGAGAGCCAGATGGATAAATATTATAAAAAGAGGTAAGGTGGGGGATCTCGAAAACGGCACGAACAATAAGGGAGGGAGATGATTATTAAGAATGTTCAAGACGATTGGTTATAAGCTCCGTCTCTACCGTCGCTATCTTCCTTACCCCCTGATCCTCTCAGCGTTCTTCTTCTCCTCTCCTGCCCTCCCGGCCAGCGCCTCTCTCGACGCGGCAGTAGACCTCCTCGGCGTGGCGATCGCCTGCTTGGGTCAGGCCCTGAGGCTCTGGGCGTGGGGTTCCAACTCCACCACCGGGCTGCGCACCCGCGGTCCCTACGCCTTTATGCGCCATCCCCTTTATGCGGGAAATTTTCTCATCGGCCTGGGGTTGTTGATCATCTTCAACGCCCCCCTCACCTATCTCGTTGCGCTTCCCTCTCTGGCCCTGCTTTACCGGATGGTTTCACGGGCAGAGGAGGGGCGGCTGGAGGAGAAGTGGGGACTGGCCTACAGAGGGTATCGGACCAGGGTGCCTCGATTCTTCCCCTGGCGCGGGCGCGCGCTCCGGGAAGAGGAGCCGATGCCCTTTTCCTGGCGGCGGGCGCTGGATAAAGAGCACGAGTCGATCTGCGGCTGGATCGCCGGGGCCGTCTGCCTGGAGGTCTACGAAGAGGTCCTTTCCTACGGACTGAGGCAGGCACGGAGAGAGCTGCTGTTTTGGTCCGCCCTGCTCTTCTTGTTAGGGCTTTGCCAACTGATTCTCTCCCTGCAGAAGAGAAAGACGCGCAGGGATGAGGCGGTCGCGGCCTAGCCATCTCCTCGTTGACATTCGCGCTACCCTCTGTTAGCTCGTAAAAGATCCCTTTCCGACTGCGATGAAGATCAGCGCCCTCAAGGGTTTTTCCGATATTCTCCCCGGGGAGATAGAGAGCTGGCGGTTTGTCGAGGAGCAGGCCCGCGAGGTGTTCACCCGCTACAATTTCTCCGAGATCCGCATCCCCATCCTGGAGAAGACCGAGCTCTTCAGTCGTTCCCTGGGAGAGACGACGGATATCGTCGAGAAGGAGATGTACACGTTCGCCGATCAGGACGCGAAGGGTTCTTTGTTGACTCTCCGGCCGGAGGGGACCGCCGGCGTCGTGCGCGCGTACGTGGAGGCGGAGCTTTATAAGACGGAGCCGCAGAGCAAGCTCTTTTATATCGGCCCGATGTTTCGACGCGAGCGGCCACAAAAAGGAAGGCTGCGCCAGTTTCATCAGATTGGAGCGGAGATTCTCGGGCGCGGCGACCCCATAGCGGACGCCGAGCTGCTCATGCTTCTCAAAGACTTTTTCTCTCGGGTGGGGCTGGAAGGATTGACGCTGGAATTAAACTCCCTCGGATGCGTGCAGTGCCGGCCGCGCTATCGTAGAGAACTGCTGGCGTTCTTAAAGGAAAGGGGAAAGCAGCTTTGCCCGAACTGCCAGCGCCGCATGGAGCGCAACCCCTTGCGGGTCCTGGACTGCAAGGAGGAGTCGTGCGGAGAGGCGACACGAGATGCGCCGTCGATCCTCGATGATCTGTGCCTGGACTGCAAAGGGCACTTTGAGATGGTGAGGGGCTTGGTGCAGAAACATCTCCCCGCTTACAGACTCAATCACCGGATGGTGAGGGGGCTCGATTATTATTGCCGGACTGCCTTTGAGTGGACGAGCGATCGGTTGGGATCGCAGAACGCCGTCGCCGCGGGTGGCCGCTACGACGGTCTGGTTGAAGATCTGGGAGGACCCGCGACGCCCGGAGTCGGCTTCGCGATCGGAATGGAGAGGCTGGTGTCGTTGGTGGACAAGGAAAGGGGCGGAAGGCTCGATGTCTACGTCGCGTGGATCGGGGTAGAGGCGCGTGGTTGGGCCTTTGCCTTAGCTCAACAATTGCGCGAGGGAGGTATGTCCGCCGAAATGGACGGGGATGAGAAAAGCCTCAAGAGTCAGATGCGGCGGGCGGATAAGCTGCGGGCGAGATTTGTGCTGATGGTAGGAGAAGACGAGCTCAAGGGCGGCAAGGCGACCCTGCGCGACATGGATACCAAGGGGCAAGAGCAGATCGGCTTGGACCGCGCCGCGGAGATTGTGCTGGCGAGGAAATAAGCAAATAGGGTGATTTAGCATGGAGCGGAGTTTCACCGATCCCCTGGGGGACTGGAAGAGGAGCTGTTACTGTGGCGAGCCCAGGATGAACCTCGTGGGCCAGGAGCTCACCCTCATGGGCTGGGTGCAGCGCCGGCGCGACCATGGCGGCCTGATCTTTGTCGACCTCAGGGACCGGAGCGGAATCATCCAGATTGTTTTTAATCCTGGGCAGAGCCAGTCCGCTCACGAGCGGGCCAAGCAGATTCGCGCCGAGGACGTCCTGGCCGTGAGGGGCCTGTTGGCTCAGAGGCCGCCGGAGACCATGAACCCGAATCTCTCCACCGGCGAGGTCGAGCTGTCGGTCCAAGAGGTGAGGCTTCTCAATGCCGCGCGCGTCCCCCCCTTTCCCATAGAGGACGAGACCGACGCCAATGAGAATGCCCGGCTCAAGTACCGTTATCTCGACATGCGTCGGCCCAAAGTGTTGCAGAATCTGCTCCTGCGTCACCACCTGACCAAGGCGATAAGGGATTACCTCGCCGGGCTCGGCTTCATCGAGGTGGAGACCCCCCTTCTCACCCGCAGCACCCCCGAGGGCGCGCGCGACTACCTGGTGCCCAGCCGCCTCAACCCCGGCTCTTTTTATGCCCTGCCCCAGTCCCCGCAGCTCTTCAAGCAGCTCCTCATGGTCGGGGGAATGGACCGGTACTTTCAGATCGCGCGCTGCTTTCGCGACGAGGACCAGAGGGCGGATCGCCAGCCGGAGTTTACCCAGATCGACATCGAAATGTCTTTTATCCGGCCGGAGGAGATCTTTGCTCTGATCGAAGGGATGATGGTCAAGCTCTGCCGGGAGATCAGAGGCGCGACTATCCCTACGCCGTTTCCCCGCTTCACCTATGCCGAGGCTATGGCCCGCTTCGGCACGGACAAGCCTGATATTCGCTTTGGCCTGGAGATCAGGGATTTTACCTCTCTTTTCCGCGGCACCCGGGTGCAGTCTTTTGCCGAGGTCCTGGAGGGCAAAGGGGAGATCAAGGGGATCGTGGTTCCTGAGGGAAACCGCTTTTCGCGCAAAGATCTTGACGGGCTTCCGGCGCTGGCCATGAGCTTCGGCGCCCGCGGCCTCGCCTGGATTCGGATAACCGCCTCTGGCTGGCAATCGCCTCTGGCGAAGCATGTGAGCGAGGAAGAAAAGGGACGTATCCAGAAGGCCGCGGACCTCAAAGAAGGAAATCTTCTTCTCCTGGTGGCCGATAAAGGAAAGGTGGTGGCCGACGTGCTCGCGCGCCTGCGGCTCTACCTCGGTGACAAGCTCGGACTTATAGCTAAGGATGAGCTTGGATTTCTCTGGGTGGTGGACTTTCCCCTGCTGGAGTACAGCGAGGGGGAGCGCCGGCTCGTGGCGGTGCACCACCCGTTCACCGCCCCGCGGGAGGAGGATCTCCCGCTCCTGGACACGGATCCTCTGCGGGTGCGGGCACAGGCCTATGACCTGGTCCTCAATGGAGTGGAGCTGGGGAGCGGGAGCATCCGCAACCACCAGCTCTCCCTCCAGCAGAAGATCTTTTCCCTTTTAGGAATCAGCGAGAAAGAGGCAGAGGAGCGGTTTGGCTTTCTCTTAGAGGCGCTCGCCTACGGTGCCCCTCCTCACGGTGGCATCGCCCCCGGTTTGGACCGGCTGGCGATGATCCTCGCGGGAGAGGACTCCATTCGCGATGTCATCGCCTTCCCCAAAAACCAGAGAGCGGCGTGTCCCCTCACCGATGCCCCGTCGCCCGTAGACCCGAAACAGCTCAAGGAGCTGGGGATCAAGACCGTATTGGGAGAATAGGCGAGCTCGTTAGCGACAAAAGCTGAGAAGGTAGAAGGAGGCGATCGGCATCGCCGCTCGGATTCCCATGGCGCGCAAGGGGACCGTCGAGGTCCGGCCGGTGATCGATATCCCGGGCCTGCCGGCTTAATAGCATTCCATGACGGGTGAAACGTTGGTTGTAAGAAGCTTCGAGACCGAAGGAAATTTCAAAAGGGAGTACTTATGAGCGCAGTACGAGTATTGGCCGGCACGCGCAAGGGCGCATTCGTCCTGACGTCGGACGGAAAACGCGAACGGTGGGACGTCAGCGGGCCCCACTTTGCGGGCTGGGAAATCTACCACATGAAGGGATCGCCCGCCGATCCGAATCGTCTCTATGCGTCACAGTCGAGCGGCTGGTTTGGGCAGATCATTCAACGCTCGGACGACGGCGGCAAGAGCTGGCACCAACCCGGAACACCCCCCGGCGAACCGACCACCACCCCAGACGGCATGCCCAAGGGCGAGAGCAACAAGTTTGTTTACGACACGTCTCCTGAAACCGGCAAACCTCTCACCACGCA
>Ga0184640_10000022_pt1 | contig 36566 bp, 30 predicted proteins | sample PLM31_200_b2_FD_133161 | JGI IMG/M metagenome (GOLD analysis project Ga0184640, IMG submission 133161) | Groundwater sediment microbial communities from an aquifer in East River, Colorado, USA - PLM3-1_200_b2 | ecosystem: Environmental > Terrestrial > Soil > Riparian zone | place: USA: East...
ACCCAGCCGTTGGAAAAGCGGGGGTTACGATTCGCGCGGCGGAGACTGGGGTTCATATCCGGACGTTCTTTTCATGTTTGGGCAACAGGAGAATGCCGTTTGGCCATATCCAACCGGACAAGCCGATACCTCACCGCCCGCTGCGCCTACAAACCTTCTCGTTGCTCCGAGCGGTTCTTGAGGACGTTGGAACTCCAACAGCGCGCCTTCAGGGTCGCGAAGCGCCACCGTGGCCCCCGGGCCTAGCTCTCGGGCCACTTCTTCCGGGACATCCAGCGTGACCGGAATGGGCCAAAGCGCCCCATTGACTAAACGCATGGAGCTACACACTGACTCATAATCGGCGCGCGTCATGAAACCCAACCCCTTCGAGACCACCCGCAGTTCGGCAGACCGTTCAGCGTTGACGATCAGGTTAAGCAGACTTCCGCTATGAGGGGATATTAGGCGCTCAGACATGTGGGTTTGCTCCTCGCGCATAGTGCCCAATGATCCTTCCGGAAAAACCTCTTTCATTATGAGTTTAAACCTCCGTTCTGTATTATCTTGCTTCCTGTGAAACGTGGACTGGCGCACCGGGGCCACAAATTCATATTCCACCGCCTGCTCAGTCATTGTTATTATAAGGTATAGAGTATTTGAGTTGGATAAGAAGGGCCGTTCGAGAAACGGATCAATTATATCGTTTTGGCTCCCGCGAATATCTTTTACAACAACTCCGGTATCAAAACGGCCTATCTGACTCCCTTGCCCAGTTCCTGGAGCTGCGAGGGGTATGATTGCCGTGGGGGAGACTGGGGTTCATATCCGGACGTGCTTTTCATGTTCGGGCAGCAGAAAAATTCCATCTCGCCATATCCAGCCGGGGGGCCCTCCACTTCCCCGCCCGTTGTGCCTACAGGACTTAGGGTTTTTCCGCCCAGTTCCTGAAAAGATTCTTTCAATGAAAGCTCCAGTATATATTACTGGTGTGATAGGGTCTCATGAGTTGTTGTACTTTCTAAATTCTTTGATTAGCTTCTCCTCGTGCCCAAGTGAGCGTAGACTAATGCATGGAGGAATTAGCCTTTGACAGAAGTTTGAATTAGACATCGAATACACAAATCCATCTTCTGTTCGTTTAGTCGTAAACTCTGTTTTTCTTTCCTCTCTAAACCAAGGCATTAAGCTTTCCACTTTCTCTTCAGACCCAGTGGCTAACGGAATAATATCCTCTTTTACGTGTTGCCCGACATTCACTAAGAACAAGAACAGAGTTCCGACCGAAACGCAGTAAATCGCTATCCTACTTCTGGATCTGGTATCACCTCGAATTGCGATGATCAAAGCTCTTACGTTCATAAAAACTAAAACTCCAATGATGAAACGAAACAATGGTGAACAATAAAACCATGCAATAGAGAGAACACCGACGATTAAATATGAATAGATAGAATTCATTCGAATATCGCGATAATACTTCTCATTAAGGATTCGATAGAGACTAATAATGATGCAGACTAGAAGAAATGGCGAGAACCAATATTCGCTTTTTACGACATGAGGGAAGAACACAAAATTCTTAGCGAATTCAAGTGTCCCTAAAAAACTCCTGTCAACCCCACTATAATTTCTAAGCCCCGATTTCGTAAGCGCAGCGCCGTGAACTCCGGTACCGTCTATCAATCCCCTTTGAATCTCTTCACTAATCCCCCAGGGGGCCAGGTTCAACGGCCACGCGGGGTAAATCGGATTACCCGTAGCAACGTAGACTCTCGCGAAGGACATCGTTAATAATACCAACGAGATTAAGATTTTAGTGCGGGATAGCGTGGAATCTCCCCGCTCTGATGTATAAACGATCACTACATACACCAGTGCCAAACATGCTGCTAGTAGTCCTAATGGTTTAAAAACAGCAGATAGCGCGAAAAATATGCATGCGTCATCGAGGTGCTTGCCCGACAGCGCTAACAGTCCAAACGCAAGAAAGCATGCGGCGGGCAGATCCGTGCCCATATTGTAGGACTCCAAGAATATTCGAGGAGTAAAAACGAACAACAACGCTGAAATTGTGGAGACCGTTAAATCATGGGTTTCTTCGAGCAAATAAACAAATATTCCGACTCCAAATATCGCCCATATACTTAGGTTGGGAATATTCTCCAATCCAATTCTGCCGAAAGACGTGAATATGCTTCCCAGCACACTGCTCCCATTCGGAAATCCAAAATGCGACGATAGTCTTCCTATGCCAGGGTACCAAATTGAATGATTCATTAGCAACGACAACGGTAAGTGATAAATGTTAGCGTCAACGCTTGTCGTAGGTATGTTGGTGACAACGAGAGCCCAAGCTAAGAAAACTGGGAAGAAAGCAGCTACAACAATTTTGAGCGGCCTCTTTTTGGCGCGCAATGAGAAGGTAGCGAACGGAATAAACAATAGGCTGATGTAAGAAGCGATTAGCGCCGAGAATAAAATTACCATCGTCGCTGGAACAGTTATGGGGGAAAAGAAATTAATTCCCGCGGCGAATAAATACATATACGCAATACTGTATATGAAGAAAACTAGCACCACGCCACAATGTCGGATTAGGGTTAACTGTGTTGTTTTAGCGCATTAAGGCAACGGTGCGCCTAACGACATATGGAACTAACGGGCCACGGATTGTCTTGTTAGCGTGCAAAGCTCTCCATAACCCATAAGGCAGCGTCGCCCAAATATAAGCCACCTTCAACGGGTTGATTTTCAACTCTACCGTGCGGTAACCAAATCTCTCCAGCCGGCTCTTCGTGAGCTTTTGCGCGATATAGGCTTCCTCATTCGAAAGCATCCGTCGCCACCTCTCCACCGATGAGGAATAAATCCCATTTTGATTTACGCTAAATGAACTGTTCTGCTCCTGCACATCCAGCATATCCGGTTCGAAATCTTCGCCAATGAACCTACAGATCTCCCGAACGACGCTCTCGGTCTTTTCAACCAGGCTTTCGTAGCGAAGGACCATCAAGTTTTTCGGCGGAACCAGACCCTCGACCCGACCGATCTGCTTGACGCTGGCTTTCCATAGTAAAGACGTCACTATCGGATGATAGAGACTTTTCATCCGCTCGACATGTTCTTCCGATGTAACCTTCCATTTGCTTTGATAAGAAAGCAGGAAATCTCTCACGTCGCGGATGCAAATGAGAATCTTTGCGTGTGGGTAAAACGACATTATCTCCTTCATGTGAAAGATATCTTTGGGTACGTTATTGCCCCACCGGACTTTTCCCGTGAGCCGCATCTGGATCTGCATGAAACAGGAGAAGATCTCCTGATAACTACGACAGCCCTTCAAGTCTTCGATCACGTCAGACTTCTGCAGGAGCCCCTCCACCCTTTCCTGATCCGGCTTCTCGTTGTATCTCCCATAAAGCGTCTTAAGCCTCGCCATCACTCTCCCGATCGATTCCGCTGATTGAAGCTCACCCAATTCCCGCCGTCTCGAATAAATATCATCAAAGAAGTGCGTCTCCCCCGGCATGAAGATACGCGAATGCCGGCCCAGTATCTTTGCAGTTAAAGTGGTGCCCGACCTGGGCGGCCCCACGACAAATATCGGCGGCGCCATTACGATCTTCTGATTCTTCGTTAAGTCCATCTCGACTGATAAACCCGAGGAGTTGCGCAAGCGGCTGGAACAAGCTTGCCACCTCACTGAGCCTCATCGCGGGACCACCGTTCGCCGTACGGACACAAGCCCCCGCGCTTTAATGAGATATTAACTTAGTCGTAACTCTCCATTAAAACCCTCCCGCCAAAATTTATGAATGAAGCCAGCAAAAATATAAATCTTCGCGGGAGGTCTCATGACAAAAGATTTTTATGGTCCCATGTTTATAGTTGGAATGCCCAGAAGCGGAACGAAATTGATGCGCGCGCTGTTGAATCAACATCCTCAAATCAATCTCACTTTGGCTGAGAGCCATTTCATTCCCTATTTTCTTAAAAGGTTCGGGAATCCGCCGCCGTTTCGGGGCAGGGAGGACTTGGAACCGTTTGTTCGCGAGCTTCTGAAGACGCCTTTTTTTTCGACAATGAGAAAAGCGGGGTACACTCTCGACGAACCCACTTTTCTTCAATCGGTCGACTATACGAGATGGAGTCCGATATTCGAGCATGTGTTCAGGCACTTCGGGTCCAAGGGAGCGACGAGCGGTACTATTTGGGGCGATAAGACTCCGGGGTACATCAATCATGTGCCTTTGTTGAAAGCACTGTTCCCAGAGGCGAAATTTCTCCACATGATAAGGGACCCGCGCGATTATTGTCTCTCTGTTAGAAAGAGCTTCGCGAAAAGCATCTACAGAGCTGCTTATCGATGGCGGCAAGGCGTCGAAAACGCCCACAGATGCGGTGCGCGACTAGGCCAGGATTACAAGGAAGTGCGCTATGAGCTGCTTCTAGAGAACCCGGTTTCGACCATGAGAGACGTAGCGTCTTTTTTAGGCGTCTCTTACGATGCCAGGATGGTGAATCTGGCCAGCGCTCCGGAAGATCTCGGAGACGCAAAGGGGCATAGTAAAATCCTTACGAAAAATAAGGGAAAGTATCGCACTCAGCTCTCTTCGCAAGAGATAAAAAGAATCGAAGAGCTTGTTGGCGACGTGGCAAAATCCGCAGGCTATCACTTGGAAAATGATGTAGCGCGCAGATCATTGAATTCATTCACTCTCGGAATCTTGAAACTACACGACGGTGTCGCATCCTTGCGGCATCATGTTGCGGCGGAGCGGGAGCTCACAAAGGGTGTAAAACGTCTGTTTCACCACTATACGAAAAGCAGTTGGCGCGTCGTTACGAGTGATTAGCCCCAATCCGACAAATTAATGTCGGATTAGGGTTAGATCTAACCCAAACAGCTTGACATAACTATCTACTTGTTTTTTTCTCGCAGCATACGATCGTCTCCCCAGCTACCAATGGCAGTACGCGAAACGTCGCCTTGATGGTAAAAAACTTTGCTAGCTCTGCTCGCATGTTTTGGATTGTTTCACTGTAAAAATCTTTTTTCAAAATCAAGTTGTTGACTACATATGCAACCGAGTTTTTACTGTTAAAGCTGAAGATAAAATGCTTGTTGGTAACTCTCCAGATCTCAGCAAAGGCTTTAAGTCTATCCTCTGTTGGCAGGTGATGTATGAGCCTGAAACACACGACGACGTCAAAATAATTGTCGCCGAAAGGCATATGTTCAATTTCGCAGTGATGCAGTTCCGAATACTGACCTTTATTCTCGCTATGTTGAAGCATAGCCTTGGATATATCCGCTCCTGCTAAGAAACCAGCGTACTCCTTTAATACCAAAGAGAACCGCCCGGTCCCACACGGGACATCCACGATCTTCATGCCCCTCCCAATTCCATCCAGGATATGTTTAACTATCTTCTCTTCTCTATATTTCAAAAATTTACCTTTCAGCGTACCAAACCGCCTTCGTTCATAACCGTCCGCGACTTCCTCTCCTTGAAATCTCTTACGGGTAAGGGCGTAATAGTCTTTCATTTTCACACCTCACTTAGCTTATAAACCTGCTAACAAAACTCCGTCGGTTTCCGGAATTACTTTTTGCTCCAATCAGCAAGCCGTCTTACAGTTTTATGAGCAAAAACATTATTCCCGAAACCCTTTAGGCGAATTCCTTTGTAGACTTGATAACGCCGTCGGAGATCCGCAATGACATACGCAGCCCATAGATTCTCAATGAGCTCTGGATCATAGACAATCTTGGCTTTGGCAAAATATTCGGTTACAAAGATCTCTTTTAAATTCTCGCAGTTCTCTCTCGAAATAAACGGATAGAGTTCAAGCTTCTCTATCCCAAGAATGAACGTTAGGAAGTCGTACATCGGCCATCCCTTTGTTAATTTCGGGAAATCGACGACGCATACTTTACTATCGTCCTCCACAAACAATATGTTCCTGGGAAGGAATTGGCTCGTCACAAAGGTTTCCGAGTATTCGGGAAAGCTATGGATGACCATGCGCATTTTTCCAATCATCCGTCTTTTGTCGGCACTGTTCAAGCCGCGTAAACCGTTAACATTTGGTTCGAAATCTACCATTTCATCCGGGATGCACCGCTTGTCTTGGGAATGGTAGATATTCTGAAAATCAACTAGCCAATGCGCCACGCCTGCGACCCGCGATTGAAGCAGCTTTAATTTGTCTGTTTTGGAACTCCATTTACCATAAAAACCATCCAGCAGAGAGCAGCCGTTCACTCGTTCCAAAAATAAGAAGCTATTGGTTTTGTCCAGGAAAAGAGGTTTAGGTATTACGTACTTGTGACTCTTAGAGTAATGTCGAGTCCACAACATTTGCATGTTTTCGTATTCTTTATGAACATCGCGCTTACATTTGACAAAAAGCCCACGGCTTTCCTTTTCGGTACCGGCGGTTTTTACAGTACAGACAAATCGCGGGCTGTAGGTGATATTCAGTCCAATTGTGCGTTGCTGGCGTATTTGCTCTATTTCGACGCAGTCCCGGGCCAAACCAGGGAAAAGGCTCTCGCAGTTTGCTCGTATGCTTTCAACGACCCTTTGTCGCATTCCGATATTCATTCGGTATCATACATTGCAGGGAAGATGTTCCCGGAACACCTGTCAACCGTAGGGCTTCGTTAGCGGCGATTATTGTTTACTCCACATCGCCAGTTTACCGAACATCTGTTTAACGAACATGTTGTTCACCGCTCCCCGTAGCCCGCCAAACTTTTTATACTTATACCTCTTACCTACGTACACAACGACAAAACACGCCCAGAGATTCTCCAGTGCCTGCGCGTCAAAATCAATGCCTTTTGTTAAAAAATAGGTGCGGGCAAAAACATCTTTCATCAAGTCACATGTCGCCTTTGAAATGAAAGGATACTGCTTTAGCCGCTCGATACCGGTATAAAAAGTAAAAAAATCATACAGCGGCCACCCTATTCTGAAATGTGGAAAATCAACAACGCAGACGTCGCCGTTATTGTACAGGATGTTCCGAAATAGATACTGATCGTGGACGTACGTCTCCCGAAGCTTCGGTATTGCCTCCCGTAAGCTACGCATTTTCTGAATGACCCGCCGTTGCGTCGCCCTATCGAGGAAAGCTGCTTGCTCTAACGGAGTTTCAAAGTCCAACATTTCCGACGGAATTTCTTTTTCTTCAGGCGATGAGTATATATCCTGAAAGTCGACGAGCCATCTTGCTGTGCTCTGAGCGTAGTCTTCCACTAACGAGATGCGCCGTTGTCGACCGCGGGCCGCGCACTTATAAAATAACGGCAAGAAGCTGTCGCCCGGCCAATACCTCATGAATAAAAGAGCGTGCTCCGCGTCGATATAGAGAGGTTCCGGAATGTGATAGTTTGGGTTCCCAGCGTAGTGCGTCCGCCATAAGAGCCGCATGTTTTCGTATTCCTGCTCAACGTTGGCCCGGTTTTTCACAAATACTTTAATCCCAAGCGGCTCATCGTAACGTCCTGATACCTTCAGAGTGCAGATAAATCTGGGACTGGTCACGACGTGAAAGCCAAACCGCTTTTCCGCTTTAACAATAACATCACGCAGTTTTCCCTCTTCCGGGAGAATCTTGCGGCACTCTCTTGTAATAATATCTGCGACCAAGTCCTGCATGGGCACCGGTTGTTTTTGGTAAAGTCTGCCGAAACCGCTGAAACCTTATGCGCCTTTTGGCGCAAAGGTTTTTTTCGCGGATTACTTTGCTACCCCGTTCCGCCTTTGCAGGATGGAGTTTACGCCGTCTATAAAGTTTTGCGCCATGTTTTCAATTGTAAGATGCTTTATGGACGGCCATGCATGAGCACGCAACTCGGCCCATCTCACGCGGTCTTCCAATAGAGCCTTGATCGAGCACGCGTATTCCTCAGCAGTCGAGCCCTCTGGTAAGATCAGCGCATTTTCGCCGTTCAAATATTCATACTCGGGTTTGTGTACACGGGAATGAATTACCGCCGGTGTCAGGTCAAAACACAGCGCATGGAGCGGACCTAGGCCGATCGCTCCCGGAAGCACGTAGAGGTCGCTGATAACACAAAACTGGCTAATATCTTCGTGGGCACCCACATATCTAAATGAACGCTCGCCAAATCGGTCCTTCACACTGTGCAGCAATGAGGTGTCCCCGCCGCCCACGATAATGAGATGGTAGGATTCGTCCATCAACCTAAGAGAATAAAATGCATCAATCAAAACGTCTAGCTGCTTTTGCCGGGTAAGCCTGCCGACGAACAGTAAAACTTTTTTGCCGTTGAGTCCAGCTTGTAATCTAAGGCTCTCTCGCTGGGGAATCAGTTTGTCGAATAGAGAACGCTGGCTGGCGATATCGATGGTGTTGTTTAGAACGAAAATCTTGCTCCGTTCCACGCCGTTGCTAACCATGTAATCACGCACACCGTTGGTATAGGCGAAAAACCCGTCTGCCCGGCGGGTGAGCCATATTTTGGTCTGCTCCGCTACTGCCTTAAGCCCTTTCGGTGTTTCCACTGAGGAGTCCTTTCCATGGCCCCAGTAGGCTATGGATTTGCCACGCAAACGCAAAAAGTAGGAAAGAGGATAGGAGATATTATTTACCTGGCTGCCCACCACAAGAAGATCGTACTTGGAGGCGGCAAAGGGAAATGTTTGAAAGCACAGACTTTTACCGAACAGTTCTAAAGTGTATGTCCGGCTCGTCTTTATCTGAAACTCAACCGACCTGTGATCGAATTCCAAAAAGGACTTGCCGCGAGCTTCCACCGTATCGTAGATGACAGAAAACTCCCACCATTTTGGGCGAAAGCGCTCCACCGCCTCGTAAAAGGGAACCCTGTAGTGGGGGATCGTAGACTGGTGGGCAATCAGGACTTTTTTTACGGACATTGCATTGATTGCCAATTTCACATCCCTGCTCGTCGAAGGGTGAGCGGAAGGGTTCTTCAGCGGAATCGATGAATCAGAGCGGTGTTCTGTTAGCCTGCTCTAAAGGTTGAGTCTTTGCTTCAAAAAGATACTCATAGGCACTCAAAAGGTAGGGCACAGAATTCTCCCATAGTAACGCCGACACTCTCGCCTTGCCGCACTCGCCCATGTGGCGGCGGCGGTTTTCATCTGCCAAAAGGTTTTCAATCTTGGTAGCCATTTCTTCTTCCGAATTGGGCGTCACATAGACAGCCGCGTCCTGCGCCGAAAATCTATTTTCCCTGAGATCGAAAGCGACGATCGGACATCCAAAGAACATGTAATCCATGATCTTGTTCATGGTCGATTTGTCCGACCACGTCGTTTTTGGATCGGGATCGATGGCCAGGTCGGTGGTTGACAGGTAGCGAGAAATTTCTTCATCCGAGATATACCCCGTGAAATGGCAATACTTGCTCACGCCGAGATCCTCGGCGTAACGCATTATATCAGGCTGCGCCGGGCCGCCACCCATGAACACAAATAGAATGTCGCTCCGGCCACGATCCACGCACAGGATCTTCGCTGCTCGAACCAGGTAATCGACGCCATCTTGCTCGCACATCTTCCCCAGATAACTGCACAAAAACCGCCGCCCTTGCTTTAACGACGGATCAGGCTCTACGACTCGGAAGCGCGTCGGATCTGGACCTGAACGCACGATAAAAACATTTTCATCAGGCACTCCGCCCCGGCCGCAAGCGATTTCCTTGTAGGATTCATTCGTAGCAATCGTGGTCTGGGCCGTGGCAAAACTCATTTTTTCAAGCCATAAAAGGGCGCGATACAAAAGACCACCCCGTTTGCGGTATTTAGCCTCATACATCTCCGGTGAGAGGTCATGATGATCGAATAAGAATCGCTTGCCGAACAGCCGCCAACCCAGAGCCAGAAGCCAGTAGGTTTCCGGGGGATTGCAGGAATGGATCGCGTCGAATCCCCGTCCGAACACTTGAACTCGGAGAGATAAGAAGGAGCTTCTGATAAAACACCATGCAAACTCGGCGAGATAGCTCAAAACACCTTTTGCCTCGAAGGGCATGCTGTACCGGTAAATGTCAATGTCGTCGATTGTTTCACGGGAACTTTCGAATCCTTCAGCTTTTGGGCAGATAACGGACACAATATACCCCGCGCGACGCAGCGTCGTCGCCTCCAACCAGGTGCGCCGGTCATAGGGCACAGGCAGGTCCTGAACGATGATCAACACGCGGCGGCTACAGACAGCCTCCCTCCTTGTTCCGGAGTTTTCCGCGGCAGTGGCGTGAAAATTATTTCGGATCATGAAAAGCGGAGAAACTGTGACTCGCGCAAAGGATAGTTCGCAGAGAGCATTTCACCACAGAGACGCTGAGCAAGATTCGAAATTCGAACTTCGCAATTCCAAATTTTCCAACTCCGCGCCTCCGCGGTGGGACATCCGAATCCTTTCTCAACTGCGCAGGAGGGCATCAAATTTCTCTGCGAGCTGACCGGTAAGCTGTCGAAAATCATACCTGTCAATTTCCTCTTTATTCGATTTCACTTCCAGTCGGCCGCGCCTGAATGCCTTCACCGCATCCGATAAGTATTGCTTGATTCCTTCGATGTCCGAGGGCGCGAAGGCAGGTCCTATCTGAGTTCTTTCGACGAGCTCGCTGACCGGACCCGGGTCCGCAAGGGTCAAGACCGGTCTTCCAGCAAGCATATAGTCAAAGACCTTACTGGCGACGCCGTAAGTAGAGATTTCCTCCGGAGGCACGACGCCGATGACAAGCAAGAGAATATCCGCGCTCATCTGGTAGCGGATCGCTTCCGGTTGAGGGACGTGGCTAATTAATTTCACCACGGACTCCAGGCCAAGCTCATTGAGATAGTCTGCGATGTTCTTGCCGTCCAGAAAAGGTTGATTTTCTCCGATGAGGTAGACTTCCAGGTCATCGACTAGATTGGGCTGCTCATCGAATAATCGCCGCAATGCGATCAAAAGCGGCTTCGGCGAACGTTCCAGCCTCAGATGACCGGTATGCACGATGCGCATCTTGTGGCATTTATTTCTTTCAGCTTTGTCCGGGATAGAAAACTCTTCCCTATCGTATCCATTGGGCAACGTCACAAACTTCTCTGCCGGTTCGAGGCCATATCTCCGACGAAAATCCTGCGTCATACCATCCGTGGTGGAAACAACCAGATCGGCGTTTCGTATGACGATTTTTTCCAGCAGCAATTCAATTGGATGTCTTGCCGTAGGGTACTTCCTGCGGCGAACCGGGTTTGCGGTCCAGGCATCGCGAAAGTCAACGATTAAAGGCTTTTTGGTTATTTTCTTTAGACACACGCCTACAATATGGTTAGAGAAGGGTGGCGCCGTCGAATAGATAAGGTCGGCCTTTTCTCTCGCAATGGCTCTAAAGCCCGTAGATACCGCAAAAGGAGCCCATACGAGCATAAAAACGTCTGGTATGGCGGTCCACTTTTTTGTCCATGAGAGCGCTTGTCGACAAAGCCAAACGGCTAACTTCTTCAACCGATTGCTGTTTCGGGTTCCTGGGTTTGCTCTACTAAAGCGTTCTCGATCGGAGCTCGGCAATATTCTTTTGAGCAAAGACGAAAGATCAAACGCCCTGTGCACACGAACTTCCCGGGGAACTACCTTGAGCAGAGACGGGTCAAAACCAAAGCCCGTGCCGCCGCTGGTCGTCAACACGATGGGCGTCCAGCGGAATTGCGGCAGGTACTTGAGGAACTTCAGCAGCCGGCGCGTTTTCGAACCGCCGCTGGGAGGAAAATGGTAAGAGATAACCAGGACCTTTTCCATGCAGCTTATTTACGCACGGCCGTTGTCGCTCGCGCAACAGGCCTGCAATACCACTCGGCAGTAATCTGAAAACGTGCCCTGGAGCTTCAATATTTTTGCCGGCAGCTTTGTACCGTAGCTGCGTGACACCCAGCCTTCCTCAACCGCAGCGTTCAATGGATGCGTCGATGTTACTGTCATATGGAGTGTCACCCCTCCGGAATGAGCCAGGAAGAGAGAATCATTCACTCGCTCCGCATCGACCCCATGATCCAAATGAAAGTACCATTCCGCGTTGTGCTCTCCCGCCCCACGCAGCATATCGGTGACCTCTAGCGTATTTGCGCGCTTATCGAAACAAAACATCCGCCGGTGAGAAACGGGACGCGGTAAGCGATGGTATCCGGTATGCTCGGCATCCAGCCAATCGTACTCGTCGGTACTGTACCACTGGCGGACGATCGGCTCTGCATCATCGATTAGCCCGAATACTTTGTTATGCCTGAAGCGATTTTGCTCCTGGCCGTCTATGACAACCGTATTGTGGAAGCGAGTCGAGCGAAAACGGTTGCGCCACTCCGGATCGGCTGTGTACACATAGGTTCCCGGGTCCACAATAAAAGGGCGATCGCCGACGTAGAATTCAAAGCTTAAGAGATCGTTATGCTTGTGGTTGCCGGTCCCGGCTGTGCCGACCGGGTTACAGCAGGCCAAAAGGTAGTTCGTACCGGACCTCATCACGTAGAAACCCGCCTCTTGAAAGGCTTTCGAACCCAACGCATGCACCGATTTGCCCAATGCATCGAACCTGATCGCGCCATCCCTTCCCGAGAGCCAGAAGGCTTCTTCAGAGAAAGTCTGGGCGGCTGCCTTCATATCCGGTCGATTGAATAATGTGGCGCCAATCGAGAACAAATACCGATGATCGGTCCTGTCCCAGCGGCCATAGTCGCCCAGGATATGCAGCCGGCCATCATCGGCATCGCCGACCTGCGGCGCCTTGCCGTCCGGGCGCGTTACATATAACGAAAACGAATACATATCCTCCAACCGCTTCCAAAATGCCTCCGATAGCTGAACACCATTAAACCGGCACAACAAAGCGGCGGAAGTAAAGAGCTCAAGCACAAGGCGGTGGTACGAGATAGACGACTCGTAATCGACACCATCGGCGTACACCTGACGCTCCATTTCCTCCACCAGTCCTTTTATACCGATACGCTGCCAGGTTTGGGCCGCCTTAAATTCCGGAAACAGCAGGCCTAAATAGACGAGGCCGACGATATTCGAAAGGTAATGGTTATGGTTGCTGATTTTGCCATCGGGACGAACGCTGAATTCGAGATGTCTAACTAGATACTGACCGTGCTGCCAAATTGAAACGAGCACGCGTTGTTTGAAACCGGGAGTGACGGACGGGGAACCTTCTATAAAGGCAAGCCCCCAGATGATGTTGACGATTCGAATGGCCACATCCATCGCGCAGGTCCAATTGACACCGATGAGGCACGGATTGTCGTCCAACCAATGCGCGATCTGCGCGACGAGCTCTCGCGCATAAGATTCGTTTCCGGTCAAGCGGTAGGCTTTACCGAGTGTCGGCAGATGCTGCATGCGACTAAGCTCATAGGGCAATTTGACATCCGCATTGTTCGTCAGCGTAGACACAGGGAAAAGTTCTGTATGGAACTTCTTGGCCCAGCGGTAGCCGCTTTTAGGATCGACGTGCCAGTCGATAGACGCGCCCCAAGACCGCCACCCGGAGCCAAGCAAGTCGAACTCATGCCGGGCGATCCTGTCGGCTTCATCAACGACAGATCGGCATTTGTCCGGGAAGCGATCCCGATAATCCTGCCAAACGGATTCATCCGTCGAATCAATGAAAAACTTTGCCGCGGAGAGTTTTCCGCGTTTCAAAATCTGTTCTATGGAAATGCCGTCATTCAGGGTATTTGCGAGTGTCCGGTCCGTGACGCTATGGTAAGGCCTCGAGAAAATTTTGAGCAGCGCCGTGGGTAGTGGTTTGTTTAACGAGAGTTTGGCGGCGACTTCGAGGATGATTTCAATGAAGTTTTTGTTTCGGCGCCTCTGACATCGATAGACCACCCAAATCCGCTTGAACGTGCTCCTTAGGTGATCCTGAAAGATGTCGCATATGCGCCGATACGAAACTCCAATCTGTTCTTGCATCGTCGTAGTCATGGAAAAGCAGCCGAGGCTCGACCTGTCGTAAGAGGAGGAAACGCCCCTAAAGGAGTTTGATCTCGCTCATAAACTGTGTCGATCCGTTGATCTTAGTCCGCGCCGCAATCGTGAAAGACGGCTCTTTGACGCCAAAGGTGCGTGACACCCAGCCGGCGATCGGTTCCTCAGAGCCTCGATAGAGCTTAGATTCAAACCGAGAATCCAGGCGAACGCGCAAGCGCCTATCGCCATTCAGCGCGGTGAAGGAATCCGGCGCGTTCTGCCGGACCTCGCATTGTTCACTGAAGTGAAAGAAGATCTCGACATCATGGCTTCCCTTGCACTCGATAAAATCCGTAATGACCAGCATTCGAGTCTTCTTATATAATCGCATGTCACGCCGATGGATGACCGGGTCCGGCAGCCGTTGATATCCGTCGTGAAATCCTTTTACCCCGACAAACTCGTTACTGTTCTCGACGTGCTCGGCATGCGAACGGGCTATGTGGCGCCAGAGAAATCGTCCGGCAGTAACCGACTGATCCACACCGTCAATTCGTAGCGTGTTGTGAGCCGCCGTGCCACGAAAGTAGGCGCGCCACGCATCGTGTGTGTAGTAACAATAGGTGCCGGGGTCAATAAGGAACTCATGCCCACCGTAGCTCAGCCAAAAGCTGAGCGCGTCGGCATGACCATGAGCGTAGAGCGGCGCCAATCCGAGGGAACCGGCGTCGAACACAATCATCACTTCGTTGTCAGCGCCGCGACGGTCAGTCAATACATAGTAACCACCCTGGGGAAAGGCCTGCAGCTCTTGCTCCAGCTTCGGCAGCGATGGCAGCGGTATCTCTTCCGGCTTCTGACCCCAGAGAAGAAGTTGGCTCCTTAGATCTTGCCGCCCATTTTTTCCGTTCCCATCGTTGTTAGACTGACACGCTCGCACAAGGGACTGGACTCGCTCCTGCGTCGCGCCAGGCAGGGAGACAACCTGCGCACTATCGCCATCGCCGAATATCGGCAGATTACCGTTGCGGTCCGAGATCCCAGCCAAGAACACAGCCATGCGTCCAATCCGCTGCCAGTACTCTCCTGGAAACGGGTCACCAACGACGCCGCCCAACGCTCCCGCAAGAATAAAGAATTCAAGAATGAAAAGCTGATACTCAGTCGCGCGCTCCTTGCCAACTCCGTCGGCTTCGACCTGGCGCAGGCATTCCTCAATGAGTTTTTGCCGGGCGAACGCGCGCCATGACCGGCTTTCCCTGAAATGAGGCCAAATCACCGACGCGACGTAGAGGCCGGCCATCTCACCGATGAGATGGTTATTGGCTGAGGAATGCTTTGAGTAAAATTTACTGATGAAATACTGATGCTGGTATAACGTGTCAGCGAACTCGTCGTGAAATACTCGACTCCATTTAGGGTTGACGAAGTTTACTAATGCCCACGAGATGAGCCGCATGGCGGCCTCGAGAGGGCTCTTCCAGTTCAGCCCCACCATAAAGGGGTTTTGCCGATGCCATGAGGCAGTCTGGCTCTGAATTTCCTTATCGTATGCCTCCACCCCGGTCCACACCGAAGCCAAGGCCAATAAAACCAAATGTTGGAGGCGATTGAGCTCCCATATATACTTCACGTCACCTACTCGGTTGGCATCTCTGTAATTGATCAAGGCGCTGTATTTTTTCGGGCCAATTACACCCGACGAATAATCACAATGCCAATCGATCGAGTCACCGAGGGATGCATCGCGAAGCGCAAAAAAACTCACCCGATGATCCAACCATTCGCTGGCGGTCGCTATCGTAGGAGCTTTATCCTGGTCAGTTACTTTTTCTATAATGCCCGATATAGAATGTGTCAAAGGACAGGTCGCGGACTCCAGGTACCTCCCGCGACGGTGCCGAACATTGCTCCGGGAACCGGCTAAAACTAAGTGACGACAAGCCTCCACGGCACGTGAGGTGAGTTCTGGCAGCTCCATGCTCCGGAGCCGATTCACCCGCCACAACAAGGCGTGATGTTCACTTTCAGTTAGGAGAGGTGGAACTGCCAGATCTATGGGGATGCGCATACAATTAATCTGTTTTTTGTACGGCTATCGAGCCCCTAATAACTTGGGATTCGCCAATCGACGATTCGGCTTTCTTGGATGCAAATAATGCGCTTGTGAACTTACGAGAGCCCTACTCAAACGCCAAAGATAGGATGGGCTTTGAATTGAGATCGTGTCAGACGGGCTGACCTCAAAACTCATTCAGCAGTTTTGCAATTGAATCGAACTCCGACTCTGACACGTTTCTTTTGTTACCGATGGGGAACGGAGTAGCTTTGCAGTCCCCAGTTCTTTGCAACTCGATTCCGTTTTTCGTACAAAGGGTCTGGATCTCCGCCAAAACCTCACCCGGTCTCTCACAAATATCCTGGTAGTCAACTTCGATGCTACGGTTCGCACACGAAAGAAGTTGTGTTTTCAATTCTCGTTCAATTGCTCTCGTTTGCCCGACTGCTTGCCTTAAGGGGTCTAAATTCTTCAGATTAATGAATTCTTTGGGCTTCGTTCCCCACCAACGATTGTTCCCGTTTTTGCCGTCGCTTTGCCGACGCATTCGCGCAATATATAGCGATTGCGCAACGTACAGACTCTGCCTCTTAACAACAATGACAAGTGCGTTTGGAAAGACTTCAATCAATCCGATTAGCCTAACGCTATTTCTCGGATTTTTATTCAAAAATGGGTTGCCGGATATCTTCACGAAACCCGCTACCGTTGCGCGCATCTCTTCCCGATCTGCGGCACTAAGCCCACTTTCATAGCAATGGGTTGGCTCTCGTGGAAACCAGCGTTCCCATATTCGATGACCCTCAACCGGGCGCCAGACCGTCGAAAGATAGCCCTGGTCTTTGAGTTTGCCATACTCGCTTTCATACTCGAAATACCGCGGCTTCGGAAAAATGAGCTGCTGGATTCTGTATGCGGTGACGGGGGTAAGATAACAGCAATCTGACCACCTCGTGAAGTATGACCAGTGAAAGTGATTAAGCAATAATTGGTAAAGAAGAGTCGTGCCCGATCGGGGTAGCCCAACCATGAAAACAGGTGCTACCTTATGCACATTGTCTGAATTTTGTCTGAACATTGTATGCTCGGTCTCGATAAAATCAAATCGAGAGACTTGAATGGCAATGAAATCGGTATAACGATAGAGTCCGTTTGGTATCTGGAACAAAGAAATACCGTTTACTTAGAATCAACCCTTTCTCCTTACGCTAAATCCTCCGAACGCGGTGGAATGAATTCCCAATTTGCTATATACGATTAACACCATCAAGAGATTCCGCGCCATCATGCTAAAGGAGGTCGCAGTCGCAGCCCCTTCAACTCCCCATTTGGGTATAAGAGCCGCATTTAAAGCCATGCTTAACACTACACCAATCCCGACACCTCTGGCTGCATCGCGTTCGTGTCCGGTCATCATGAGTAACAGTCCAACTGCCCCCGCGGCAGTATTGACGACACAACCCGCGATCAAGATCGCCAGGGTTGGGTAGGCGTCGACAAATTCCGCACCAAACATTGACAAGAATCTTTCGCCGAAAAGAATGAGACCAAGGGCGATAGAAAGCGAAACTAGTAAAACCCCGCGTGAGCTTTTAGTGATTACCCGCTGCAATCGCTCCATCTTACCTGCTGCATGTAATCCAGCGATGGTTGGCGCCAGCACTACATTAACTGCGGTTTGAATCACAAGGATAAGTTGCGCACCTCTGTCGGCAACGGTGTAAATCCCGACCGCCTCCGTGCCCTTCATGAATCCTAACATAAGCGTGTCGATTCGATGATTGATCACATGCATGCCGCTGATGAGCATCATCGGCAACGCGCTACGCGTCCAAACGCCAACTCGATAAGCAGGAGAAACATCTCTAGTCGGTTGTGGGAGTATCCTTCGAAGCAGTACGGTCCCAACAAGCAATGCAACTGCAAGTGCCGTAGCGTTCAATCCCACCGCCCACTGCGCATTGAGACCATGTCCGAGAAGGAAATATGCAACCCCTAGAAAGATCATCAATGACATGGGGCGGAGAAGAAGGTCAGGCAATAGGGCAACCACGACGTGGTTCAGACCCTGCATCGCAGCCTGTCTCAGGTCTAAGAGCGTTAGCAAGGGCAAGATGAACAAACCCAGCCACAAGGTGGTTGCCATCTGAAATCCTAAACGCTCTGCGAGCATCCAGATTACCCCGGCGGCCAGCAACGCCAATCCTAAGGAAATTGTCAACGCCGTTCGGTTCGCCCAGAGCAGCAGTCCCCTCAGTAAATGCCACTCCGATTGTGTCCGGTAGACTGAGATCTCGCGAACGAGCAGTCTGTCCAAACCGAACAACCCCGGTACGGCAAGCAAGGCGACCCAGGCCATTACGTAAGAATAGGAGCCGTAACCCGCAACACCCAATAAGCGCGCCAACAACACGCTGCTAATAAAGGAGAAGCCGCTGGCGGCGAGTCTCAAGCCGAAAGTGCCCGTTGCGGCTTTCAATAGGCGATCGCGCAATGGACGGGCGTTTTCGCCTGTGAAGATTCTTCCAGCCAGCCGGGAGATTACCAATGTATATGAACGTAAGACAAAGTCTATCATTGCCAGGAGATCAATACCGCGGTGTGTGCGGTGTGGACGTGAACACTTAAGCGCCGGCAGGCGAATTTACGGCTATCCACCGACGATTGATGGTGGTTGCGGCAAAAGCGGAAACTGACCGGCGCTTTGCGTACAAGCCGGCAATTCCTCCCACCAAAACATAGACATAGACGTGACTCACCGTGGTAAGGTACAGCGCATTGGTAAACAGAGCGGACACCAAATACGCAGTAATGATCGCAATAACGGCTATGCCCCGCCAACGGTCGGGGAGGTTGGAGCCCGTGCGATATAGGTTCAGTCCGGTGCGGAAAATCGATACGACAATTCCCAAAAAGACGAAAAAACCGAACAGACCCAGTTCCGCTAGCATAGACATATAAGAGTTATGGGGATGCGTTTCGCTCTTGACCCCCAAGAAGGAGGTTCGCGTTTGGTCCAATACGTCCCGCAGGTTGTTGAGACCTATTCCGAGAACGGGCGATTTGGCGGTCTCGTCGATTATATTCTGCCACGCTCCGAACCGCGCATAAATGGTTGATGACCTGATGACTCTGGCGTCGACGACTTCTTCGGGTGTGAGCCCATAAGAGCCGACTGCGATGATTGGCGCAAGCAAAAGCACCAGCCCAGCCATTGTCATGATTCGGCGGGAGTCGAGCAACCGCCGGGCCAGGAATACAAAGATCCATATACCTGAGAGCAATCCCACGAGGTTACCGCGTCCCCAGCCAAATAATATGATCAAAGGACTAAAACACAGCACGAATTTTTGCACAAAAGGCGGCAAAGCCCTCCTCTCATCAGGAGAGCGGCCGTTGCGAATTGAATCCACTAACACCACAAAGAAGACGACCGCCATAACTATATAAAGTTGATCCCTGCCCTCAAAGGGTCCCACTACTCGAGAAAAACCTGACAATGTCAGACGCTCTACCAGGCCGATGCCGATGAGGTAGACGCCTAGATAGCCAATAACACGGACAAGCTGGCGCAATTGATTCTCACTTGTGATCAGTCTTCTTGCGCAAAAATACGCAACGAAAGGAATGACAAAAGCGTCGCACGCGACACGCAGGCTATACGCCGTCCGCTTCGATTGTAAGAGAGCGCTGGCAATCAATATCAGCGAAAAGATAAACGCGAATTTTTCCGTAGCGTCGAACGGACCCAGCCGTCTTCGCCTCAGCACAGCGTCGCCGAGGAACACGACGAAAAATATGCCAAAAAGAATACGCGTCGGCTCGAGCAGGTCTTTCAACTTGACTGTTGTTTCGCCCTCACTCAAATATCCCCCGATCTTTTGTCCTGGTTGGACCTTGACCTCCTGTTTTTTGAACTCCGTGTTGAAAAACGGTTTCGTCCCGGGATTCTCCACAATTCTCACAACGACCGGGGCCACAAGAAGCCAAATGAGAATAAGGGCAAACCCCTGCCGCGCGATCCCGTAGAAAAGCACCGGCAGCCAGATTAATAGAGAGAGAATTAAAAGTCCTTCTACCACGGTTCACAATCCCTTTGTGTCAGTTGCTCGCGTTCTTGCACGAGTTTCACATCACCCGACCAGATTTGAAAAGAATCTTCACTCAAGAATAGCGTCCAGTGTCTTCGCATCGTGCCAACCCGTATTACTCGAAGACCATCGTTCGCTCACCTGCCGATCGACTTCCAATGTCGTGCGGGTTGTTTCCACCGCATCGTCCCAGAGCACCCGCCGGTCCAGTGAGCCGGCGATTGCCTGGTGAAAGGCCATCAGTTCTTCAAAGTGACCCTTTTCTTCCTTCCTCGTTCGAAGATCGGCTTTCGCTCCGAAGGCTTCTAACTGCCGGTAGTTATGCAAAAGGAAACTTTTTCCATCAACATGCAACTCCATCGACTCTTTCGGCAGATCCCGTCCCCCCTGCGAGGTATAAAGTAGCGTACAAACAGAACCGTCTGCATAGCGGATCGTCGCGGTAAAATTATCAGTCGGCACCACGTCCCGGCGCACGCTGCGCGCCGCAGTGGCGCAAACCTGGATCGCCGGCGCACACGTTAGGAAACGAAACAAATCGAAGATATGACACGCCTCACCCAGCACCCGGCCGCCTCCTTCCGCACCATGGACCCAGTGATCGGGTGGAGCGTAGCCGGCATTCATCCGATAGCCAATCTGGAGTGGCGTCGACCGGCTCGCCAGGATTTCTCGTAGACGAGTTGCGTAGGGCGAATAGCGCCGGTTAAAACCGACAAAAACCGCCGGACAACCGGAGGGTGATGTTGACAGTTCATCAACCAACTTCTCCAGCATCGAGAGATCCGGCTCGCTCAACGCCAGTGGTTTTTCCACAAATACGTGTTTACCTTTACGCAATGCCTCTGCGATCATCTCCGCATGTAGATGATGCCGAGTAGCGATCAACACTGCATCCACGGAAGCATCCGCCAGACTTTCCCGATAATCTGTCCCGGCTATTCTTGCCTCGACTTGACTTGCGGTAGCCACTGCCGTCGCTCCATGTCGCGAAACTACGGCTTCAATCCGAAATCTATCCGTCAACCTTTGAAGGTTTGGGATATGAACGCTTCGAGCAAAAGATCCCGCACCTAAGATGGCGAGTCGAAGCACACCGGATTTTACCGGGCCGGGTGTTTTCAGCGTGATCTGATGTGAGGCGGCATTATTGTCGGATGGATACTGCAGCAGGATTGTGTAGGGTCGCGGACTCTCTTCCTGCAATATCTTGAATGCATCGGCAGCCTCCACAACAGGGAGTCTTCGGGTTGTAAGGGGTTCTAACGTTACGCGGCCCGTTGCGACCAGATCTAGATAAGCCTCCATGTTTCTTTTTTCCGTCCAACGAACATAGGGATAAGGATAGTCCAGCCCTTCTTCTTCGTAACTCGGGTCGTAACGTCCCGGCCCATAGGAAGTCGAAATCAAAAGATCGAGCTCCTTTCCGTACATCGCTTTGCGCCGTATCCCAAGCCCGACATCTCCTACAACCACTACTCGCCCCTTCTTCCGCGCCATCTGCATCGCCAGGTGAAGCGGTTCATCGCTCTCCGCAGCAGCTGTGAGTAAGACGGCATCCAGGCCATAGCCGTCGCTGAATCTCAACGCAGCATCCACCGGATCCATATCATCTGCGACCATGTCCAGACCGAGGAGCTTTGCCTGGGCAACGCGACCCGGGTCAAGGTCTGTGCCGAAAACCTTGCAACCGGCGGCTTTCAGGATCTGTACGGTAAGCTGTCCAACAAAACCTAAGCCGATTACCCCAATCCGCTCTCCTAACGACACTTGAGCGCGACGGACGCCCTGCAAGGCAATGGCACCCAACGCCACGGTCGCAGCATCGACATAATTCACGCCTTCAGGCACTCTGCAGGTCAAGTTCTCCGGAACGACGACGATCTCGGCATGATTCGCGTAACGGTTGCCGGCGCAGGCGACCCGATCTCCCGGGCTAAAGTCCTCGACACCGGGGCCCGTCTCCAATACCTGGCCGGCGCAACTATAGCCTGAAGGATTACTGGATATAAACCGGTCTTTTGACATCTTGCTGAAGCCGCGGAGCCCGCGCTTCTGCAACATGCCCAATGCTTTTCGGAATCGAGCCGGATCACGCAGGCGATCGAGTCTTCTAACCAAACCGGTCTCGGCGACACTCGCCAACTCTGTTCCAGTGCTGACACAGGACCAGGCCACTCTTACTAGAACCTGGCCCGGTTCCGCCTTTGGAGCCGGCACTGTTTTCACAACCACCTTGCCACCACTGAAAAGAACTTGCTTCATGGCGCCTAAAATCCTCGGAGAATCAAGCGTTAGTGGCCGCCGTGGTTACCAACACAACCCGTGATAGGAGCCGTTTCGTGAGTTCGGATTCATACGAACCAGATCGACAATGATTTTCCCTTCGAAGCTTGAAGCCTCCTCTTCAGGCGGACAATGGCCAACCACGACGACTTCGGCGAATTGCATGAGGCGATCGACAGAATCGATCATCAGCCGCTCTATGTGGGGAATCTCGCGCTCGATAAACTCACGGTTGGCGCCAAAGATGTTCGACAGACTGACATTTTTATCGTAGATGCGGAGGTCGTACCCTTTGCCAATCAGGTACTCGACCAGCCGGACCATCGGACTCTCCCTTAAATCGTCCGTTCCCCCCTTGAAAGCCAATCCGTAGATGCCAATCGGTTTTTTGCCCAACGCCGTAATCATTTCAATTGCAGTCTTCATCTGCTGTTCGTTGCTGGGTAAAATTGCGTTGAGAAGCGGCGTCGAGACGTCCCTGCTTTTCGCAAGGTATGTGATTGCTTTGACGTCTTTAGGCAGGCAAGAACCTCCAAACGCGAAACCGGGCTTAAGATAGTACGAGGAAAGATTCAGGTTGTGGTCCTCCAGGAAAACGTTCATAACCTCATGGCTGTCGATGCCCACTGCTTTACAGATGTTCCCGATCTCGTTTGCAAAACAGACCTTCACTGCATGGAATGCGTTGCTGGCATACTTCACTATCTCAGCCACTTCGACGCTGGTCCGGATTAGCGGCGCTTTGATCTCGCGATACATCTCCGCGATTACACTCGCCGCTCTGTCGTCCGTTGCACCAACCAGCGTAAAGGGGGGATTCGTAAAATCCTCAACTGCGGTCGCCTCTCTTAAAAACTCCGGATTCGAGCAAACGGCAAAGTCAACTCCCGCTTTTTTCTGAGAAACGCTTTCCAGGATCGGTGTAATCACGCCCATAGTGCTCCCCGGCAGCACGGTGCTTCGAATCGCTATCGTGTGGAACGCCGACTTCTTGCCAAGAGCCTGCCCAATCTGTCGACAACATGCTTCGATATACCGGAGACTCAGGCTGCCATTGCCGTTGGCGGGAGTTCCCACACATACCAGTGATACATCCGAACCGGCGATCGCCTTATCCGCTGAAGTCGTTGCCCAGAGTTTGCCGCACTTAACCGCAGTCCCTATAATGTCGTTGATTCGTTGTTCGATGATCGGACCTTTGCCGTCGTTGATGCTTCTCACCTTCAAATCATTGACATCCACGCCGACCACATCGTGACCGACTTGTGCCAGGCATCCCGCAGTGACGGAACCGACATAGCCGAGACCAAAGACACTGATTTTCATTTCGTACTCCAATTAACGGGGGCGAGTTTCTTTTACGAACAGTAACGGAGCCAGGTGCTACTTCGACATCACGATACCCCGTACGCAGTCCGCAACACTCCCACTACTCGTTCAGCGGCGTGGCCGTCCCAGAGGGGCGGCGTCGATGCATCTTTCCATTTGCCGCCCATAACGCTCGAAAGGGATGAGATAATTTTCTCATGCTCAAGTCCAACAATCCGGTTGGTACCGACTTCTACAGTAATAGGACGCTCCGTATTATTTCTCATAGTGAGGCAAGGAATACCTAAGAATGTGGTCTCCTCTTGAATGCCGCCCGAATCGGTCAGCACCGCCGCGCTCTTCGATAGGAGCCGGACGAAATCCATATAGTTTAGCGGCGGCAGAAGGCATACGAATCCACGCTCGATTTTGTGCGCGCCGTTGTTCATTTCGATCACCTTGTGGGATCCCTGCACCCGTTGAAGCCGGTCGCGCGTCCTGGGGTGAGTGACAAAAAGGACCGGCGCCAGTTGAGCGGCCGTTTCCAGGATTTCGAGCACTTGCATCAACTGTTCGGGATCGTCGACGTTCGCTGGACGATGAATCGTGGCGACGAAATAAAGTCGGCCATCGAGAGACGCCAACGGTCCGTTGACCTTTATCCGATCAAGTAGCGGATAACATCGGACCAAAGTGTCGATCATGGTATTACCGACAAAATGAATCTTCTCCTCGGCAACCCCTTCGCGGCGGAGGTTTTGGTTACCGCTCTCCTCGGTGGTGAACAGAAGATCTGAAATGGAGTCGGTCACGATTCGGTTGATCTCTTCGGGCATGCTGCGATCGAAGCTACGGAGTCCTGCTTCAATGTGCGCCACTGGTATTTGAAGTTTGGCGGCCGTCAGGGAACACGCCAAGGTAGAATTGACGTCACCGCCTACGATCACTAGGTTCGGCTTGATGCTATCGCAGACTTCCTCGAACCGTTTCATTATTTCAGCGGTCTGAACCGCGTGACTTGCACTGCCAACCGTGAGATTAAAATCGGGGTTAGGCATGCCCAAGTCGTCGAAGAAGACCCGGCTCATGGCGTCGTCATAATGCTGGCCTGTATGGACCAGACGGCACTCAAAATCGACAAGCTTGGATAGCTCCCTGAGCACCGGAGCCATCTTCATAAAGTTCGGGCGCGCCCCGACAACACTAAGAATACGAATCCTGCTCATAGTATTTAACCCGCATCAATGCTCGTGCCTTTGCCGACAATCTCATACGCTGGTAGCGATCGCCCTGGAATGCTTTCGGTATATCGTCGAGAGATGGCGTTACCGACGGATCGCGGCGTTTCCGTCTCTTGCCGACAAGTACCAGGCAATGGTTCGTCGTAAGCCTTCACGAAAGTTAATTTTAGCGCTAAAGCCAAACAGCTCCTTTGCGCGGGTCGTATCGAGACACCTGCGGGGTTGACCGTTGGGTTTGGTGGCATCCCATACAAGACGGCCCTGATATCCGGTCAGCTCAGCTATCAATTGCACGAGCTTCTCGATTGAAATTTCCTGTCCCGCCCCAATATTCACCGGGTCAGACTGGTCGTATTTTTCGGTGGCGAGAATTATGGCTTCTGCGCAATCCTCGACATAAAGGAATTCCCGAGTGGGCGTGCCGTCTCCCCAGCACACAATTTCAGGCCGGTTCAGTTGCTTCGCTTCTAAACACTTTCGGATGAGAGCGGGGATCACGTGCGAGGTCTCCAAGTCGAAGTTGTCGCGCGGTCCATAAAGGTTCACCGGGAGGAGATAAATAGAGTTGAACCCGTACTGCTGTCGATACGACTGCGATTGCACCGAGAGCATTTTTTTTGCCAACCCGTAGGGGGCATTGGTCTCCTCCGGGTACCCGTCCCAAAGACTTTTCTCATTAAACGGCACTGCTGCGAATTTCGGGTAAGCACAAACCGTCCCCAGAGCCACAAGCTTGTCGATACCGAAGAGCCTCCCTTGCTCGATGAGCTGAATACCCATCATCGCGTTCTCGTAGAAAAACTTGCCGGGGTTGGCGCGATTGGCGCCGATTCCACCAACGCGCGCCGCGAGATGAATGACGATATCGGGTTGGGCATCGTGATAGAGACGTTTGACGGCTTCCATTTCCACGAGGTTGTAGTCATGGCTGCGAGGCACAAAGACATTGCTACAGCCTCGGTCCCTGAGCTTTTCAACGACAAAAGAGCCCAAAAATCCGGCGCCACCGGTTACCGTTACGCGTTTGTTATTCCAAAAAGACATATGTGAGGTTAAGGCGGTAATTTTTTGGTGAATGAATTGATCAGTTTATTCAGCTCTTTCCATATATTTTCAATCGCCTCTGACAAGCCGGTAATTTCCGATTTTTGAAAATAACCAACCTTGTACCCGTAGATCGATGGCTTTTTGTTTCGGCCAATGAATCACGGGATATGTAGTAGAAATTGAGCTTGTCCTTAGTGTGTTTTCGACCAAAACCTTCCGCGATGTTGCCCGGCACGGATAACGCGGAACGCCGGATCTGCGAGGTCAAGCCATAATCCTCTTTTCTCGGAAGTCCTTCGGTTATGGCAAAGACTCGTTCGGCCAAGTCGATTCCCTTTTGCCAAACAGGCATATCTTCGAAGGACGCGTACACGATGTGTCCATTATCTTTCCGCGAACTGATTTGCAGCGTGAAAGTTAGCCTTTACCTTAATCTTGTCCTTAAGCCTCATCCGCATGAGCCTCGACTTTAACCCCGTCCTTTCCCTTAATCGCCGGCTCGACCGGATAATTGTTCATGTGGGCTTCTCTCTTTGCAAGTTCTAGGTCGGCTTCCACCATAATCCGGACGAGATCCTTAAACCCTACCTGTGGCTTCCAACCCAGAGCTTTCTTTGCTTTGGAAAAATCCCCTACAAGCCTATCGACTTCCGTGGGCCGAAAGTAGCGTGAGTCAATCTCTACATGCTTCTGCCAGTCCAATCCTAGCAGGTTGAAAGTCTCTTCGATAAATTCTTTCACCGAGTGCGTTTCCCCACTGGCAATCACATAGTCATCCGGCGTTTCCTGTTGCAGCATCAGCCACATTGCCTTGACGTACTCCGGAGCGTAGCCCCAGTCCCTCCTCGCCTCCAGATTTCCTACATAAAGCTTGTCCTGGAGCCTAAGGCTGATGCGCGTGGCCGCTCGGGTGATTTTTCTGGTTACAAAAGTTTCACCCCTTCTCGGGCTCTCATGATTAAAAAGAATACCATTACAGGCAAACAGGCCATAGGCCTCGCGATAGTTGCGCACCATATAGAAAGCGTACGCCTTGGCACAGGCGTAGGGGCTCCGGGGATAGAAGGGGGTGGTTTCCTTTTGGGGGGTTTCCTGGACCAAGCCGTATAGCTCGCTGGAGGAGGCTTGGTAAAACTTCGGCTTGATCTTTGTCCCTCGGATGGCTTCCAGAAGCCGTGCTGTACCCATGCCTGTCACTTCACCGGTATATTCGGGAATATCGAAACTCACCATGACATGGCTCTGGGCTCCCAGATTATAAATCTCATCAGGTTGTAGATCGCGCAGGATTTTATTCAGCGAGCTGCCATCTGTAAGGTCGCCGTAGACAAGTTTAAGACGTGGGTTAGGCTCGTGTGGGTCCTGATAGATATGATCTATTCGACCGGTATTGAACGAGCTCGACCGCCGGATCAACCCGTAAACCGAGTATCCATGACTTAAGAGCAACTCGGCGAGGTATGAACCATCTTGTCCGGTGATACCGGTGATCAAAGCCGTCTTAGCCATTAATTTCTTCCATCCAACGCTTGACTACTTTCTCCGTCCTTACGTCGGCTCAAGCACGTTGCCTCAATAGGCACCCGGGCCTTTGAGGACCGCCGGGATCGTCTTCAGGAGGATGATGAGGTCTAAGCCCAGGGACCATTTGTCGATGTATTCCAGGTCGAGCCGCACCCAATGTTCGAAGTCGATGTTGCTCCGGCCATTTACTTGCCAAAGGCACGTGATCCCCGGTTTTATGCTAAAGCGGCGCTTGTGTGCGCTTACGTCGATGCGCTCGACATCGCGGACTGGTAAGGGTCTCGGACCGACCAGACTCATGTCACCCTTGAGCACGTTAAAGAGTTGCGGCAACTCATCGATGCTGAAACGTCGTAGGAATTTACCGATAGGTGTGATGCGCGGATCGTCTTTAATTTTGAAGACAGGACCATCTGCTTCGTTCAGATGCTCTAGCCGCGACTGCTGCTTATCTGCCCCGTCCACCATCGTGCGAAATTTTAGCAGCCTAAAACGCCTCTTATTGAGTCCAACTCGTTCTTGCGCAAAGAATACAGGACCGGGTGAGTCCAACCTGAGGAGCAATGCGACAGCGGCAAATAGCGGCGCGAGCGCAAGCAGCAGTGCCGCGCTCCCCAAAATATCGATCAGCCTCTTTGCAACGAGCCGCCAATCGTCCTCCGGCCCGGACCGAATGGTCACGACCGGAACACCCTTTAGCTCATCCACATAGGACTTAGCGATCTGCAGGTTGAACATTTCCGTCCGCACCCGTACTATGATGCCCTGTTGCTCACAGTGGCGCACGATCGCTTCCACCAGACGGCCATACTTATTTGCCGGGAGCGCCACCAGCACTTCATCAATCGGATGATGAGCCATAATGGATTCAAGTTCAGATACTATTTGCGACTCGCTCATTCTCGAATCTCCTTAGCATCGATTACTCTCAGCACACGGTACCCAAGGGTAGCGTCCTTTTCGATCTGCTCAGCCAAGGCGGTCGCCTCTCGACCCTCTCCCACAACAACGATACTCCGCAGGTTTCTTCCGCGTGCGCGAGCATAATAAAGCAGCCGGTGGCCGACCGCGCGAGACAGCAGAAGAGTGGCAAAGACCAGAAGCCAAAAAAGAAGTAAGAATCTGTTTGCAGCGAACGAGAGTTCGAATAGCGCCCTCAATACGAGAAGCAGTCCGCTTATGAGGGCCGCCGCTAGGAAGATTTCACGCACCTGCCGACTCCAATGAGATAGACGGTGAGAACGATAAAATCCGCAGCTTGAGAAAATAACTGAGCAAAGTGCGAGGTAGCCTGCAAACAAAAGCAGGTTGACCAAAGCTATGCGCATGCCAAGAATACGCGCCAAATTGGGCCAGGTAACGGCACCGGTATTAATGATCAATGCGATGAGAAAGATCAAGCTTACAGTCGCAAGATCAAACAACCTTGCCGCTCTTTGCAAGGCAATGCGTCGAAAAGTGGGTGACATGGCGGTGTACAGATAATGGGGTCGGGTGCTGGTGAGTGTAAGGGATAATCTTAGCCGTCAGTGCTCATCGGTACCGCGGCCTTCGGAGAGTTTTCGTGAAAGGCTTTTTCAGGGTTGAGTTTGCCGACCCACATCCCTTGGGTCCGATTCGCCTCCCCAGGGAATCCTGCAAGGGCCATCAATAGGCTGAGTAACATCGGCTAAATATTCTGATCAAGACTCATCCCCGTCTTTTGAATATTTTGGATAATAATACTTGGATGCCATGCCTATATCTGCGCCGTTCAGAACGATTCCCATCACTTTATTTGGATCGAGTGACTGTATGGCCTTTGAGAGGTAATCCTCAGAAGTTTCTTTGGCTCTGATGACCATGATGATGCCGTCCACTTCTCCGGCCAGGACCAGGGGATCCGGGGTCGGAAGGACCGGAGGAGTATCCACGATAATCTGATGGCTGGGGAACCTGGACCGGATCTCTGTCAAAAGAGTTCTCATCTTCAACTGACCTGGAAGTTCGGGGGAGACATTTGAGGCTTTCCCAGCCGGAATAATCCGTAGACCGGGGAGGAAAGTCTCCCGAACAAAATCCATGAGATCTCCATGAGTAGAGTCGGAGCTTAGATAGTCCGCCAGACCCGGGCTGGATTCGACGCCGAAATAACGGTGAACATCAGGGGAGCGCAAGTCGCCGTCTATGAGGAGAACCGGCTCTTTATATTCGAGGGCCATGGCCCCGGCGAGATTGACCGACACTACCGTCTTCCCATCCTGCTTGACAGGGCTCGTCACCGACAAACAGCGGACGCCTGTCTGGCGGCGCAGCCCCTTCACCTGCTCCCTGAAGATCTTATACTGCTCAGCCGCCGGCGAGTCCTTCCCCAGAGCCACTATCGGATATCTCCTGTAGGGCCTGAGATCCCATCCCAACAAAAGCTCCTCAGCCCTTTCGCGCCGCGACTTGGGCCCAGGGGGAAGGCCGGGGAGCGGCCTAGCAGATGATCCGTCGTTACCATCCCAATGCCATCCAAAACTCTCCCCCTCATCGCCAAGGTCCCTCTTTTCGAGCGGCCCCTGATTGCGCTCGAATCCGGCGATCTTCTCTTTATTTTCTTTGCTAGCCTTTGTCAAAGCGTCAAATACTCTGCTCATAGGACAAATTTTAACTCCTTGGCGAATTCTTCGATCATCTCACTCACCAGACCGAGATTAAGAAAAGAGAAATCGCCCAATAACTGATCCCAGAAATAAAAAACCCCACTCAGCAACACAGAGCAGGCCACAAGCAGAAGGACCCAGTTACTCCACCTTTGAGATGTTGCCTTACTGGAACTTGCCACAGACTTTCTTACTGCAGACTCTCTTGCTACAGACCTTCTTACTACAGACTCTCTTAGCAGCGGACCGATGAGCGGTTTCACCACAGGGAGAGGAGCCGCTTTTTCCGGCACAGTGATATTTAGGTCTTCCGCAACTTCTCTGATCATGGGGGCCTTAACGCTTTTCTGTCCCAAAGCGTAGGCCGTTAGAAGCCCGTTGTCACAAAGGATGTTAACCAGGCGCGGGACACCTCCCGAATAAGTGTAGATGGTCTCCAGGGCCCTAGGGGTAAATACCGAAGAACTTCCACCCGCAACCTCCATGCGCTTGGCGATATAGGCGCTACACTCGGCAAAGTTTAAAGCACGCAGATGATGGCGTAGTGTCACCCGCTGCTTAAGCTGGCGCAGCTCGGGGGAGCTAAGCCGGGTCGCCAGTTCGGGCTGACCTACCAAAAGGATCTGGAGCAGCTTGTCTTCAGCAGTCTCAAAGTTAGACAGGAGCCGGATGGTCTCTAGCGCCTTACAGGAAAGATTCTGAGCCTCGTCAATGATAAGGGCGCAGTTGCTACTCTTCTTGTACGACTCAAGCAGGAACTCGTTCAGGAATTCGAGGTAATCAAGGGAACTCTTGCGGCTCTGTTTATAATTGATAATCCCATAATCATCGCAGACATGCCGTAAAAGGTCCTTCGGGGTAACGATCGTATTATAGATGAGGGAAGTCTGCGTGTTGTTGCCGTTAAGCTCGCGCAGAAGGGCACGAATCAAGGTAGTTTTCCCCGTGCCCACTTCCCCCGTGAGCACTATAAACCCCTTACGGGCCTTAATCCCGTATATGAGCTGAGCCAAGGCCTCCCTGTGGCTCGTGCTCAAATAGAGAAAACTTGGATCCGGCGTGACGTTGAAAGGTTCCCGAATCAGGCCGAAATGTTCTTGATACACGGGGAGCATAGGATTAGAGGTGAAAGAATGATGTGCCAACCCCCGCTTTCACAATTGCCTTATATCGAACGAACAGGAGTCGGGGCGGGATTCTACACGTATAGCCAAAAATCAGTTGAGTGATGATCTTCTACAGTAATCTCCAAACGGGAAGTGTCTCATTTCATTCACAGGTTCCGGTTAAAGTGTCGGATCTCCTCGGACATTTGCTTTTGGAAGGAGTCCTTCAGTCTTTTATCCGAGATCTCTCGGATAACTGCCTTGATGAGTTCTTCGAGGCGTGCCTGGGGAAAAGCGTCCGGAGATTCACCTAGAGCGGCAATGCGATCGTGGACGATTATGAAGGCCGTGGGGCCGACGAATTTAGTAAACTTGGCGACCAAGGTGTCAAAAAACTCGGCAGGTATAGTCTCCCCGGCTTGCTTAGCTGACGCTGGGAGTATTTGCCATGATTCCCCGCCTTTATCTTCGGCATAGCGAGTATAGTGTGATCCATAAACTTGTCTGTATTCCCTGTACTCGGCGCTCCAAATATCGATTCCGTTGAGCACAACGCCAAGAATCTTCGCGTTGACGTAGTCAAGCCGTTCGCGCGCCTTAAGGACAAGGTGGCGTGAAACCTCCTCCCCCCTGGCCACCAAAATGACACCATCGACCTGTGCGGAAAGGAGAACCGCATCGCTCACAGGCAGCAGGGGAGCAGAGTCGATAACGAGAAAGCGAAAATCTGCTGCCAGAGCATCTAAAGTTTGCCGCATTTTTTCGGAGCCTAAGAGATCCGCCGGATTGGGCGGCAGTGTCCCTCGGCATAGAAGGCTGAGATTATTGACGCTGGTTTTTTTAATCAAACTGGTAGCGTCGCCGTTTCCCGTCAAGATATTTGTGAGCCCATTACCGTTCCCCAGGCCCAGCAGCTTATGACATTGCCCACCACGCAGATCGGCGTCGATTAGCAGCACCGGTCCACCGCTTTGCGCGAGCATTATGGAGAGGTTGATAGCTGTTACCGTCTTCCCTTCATCTGGTTGCGAGCTGGTGATGAGAATGGTCTTAGGTGGTTTGTCTGCTCTGGAAAAAAGAATGGCGGTGCGGATACTCCGATACACCTCCCCCATGAGCGAGAGAGGGTGATGGGAAACGACGATCTCATTATTTTCTCCTCTTTGGCGATCTAAGGGGTCTTGAGGCGGGGAAATCTTTTCGGTGTATCCCAATCCATGCGCTCGCTTGTTCATGAGTTGTCTGTAATCTGGCACGACACCCAGTGTTGGAAGGCGGAGAAAACGCACTACGTCCTCCGGAGTTCTCAATGCGTTGTCTAAGAGATTTAGTAAGAACGCCAAGCCGATTCCCCCAAACAAACCTATGCCTATGCTCAAGAGTAGGGTTCGTGTCCCTTTGCCAGCATCAGGCAAAACCGGAATCTCAGCCCGGTCAACAACCCGTAGATTGGGCATCGGCTCTTCTCCAGTCAAAGCAGCCTCTTTCGTCTTCTTAAATACGGCCTCATAAAGCGCCCGGTTGGAAACGACCTCCCGTTCGAGGACCGCGTATTCCACCGCTTTTTCCTGGAGATTCAAGGCTACCTGCCTCGCCTTTTCTGCCTCTGCTGCTAAAGCTCTTTCTTTCGCCGTTGCGGCCCCGTAGTCCTTTTCGATGGTGTGAACAATGCGGTTAACCTCCTCGTCCAAGCGGCTTTTCGCCTCATTTATCTCTTGCTGCAATGCTATGAACCCGCGATAGGTCGGTTTGAATTTTGTCGCCACGTGGGCAAGCTGGGTCTCCAGACCGGTAATCTGTTTTCTTAGGTTCTGGATCGTAGGATTATCAATAATCTGGGACAGGAGCCGGCTGTCTCCCTTTTGAACAAGACGGTGTAGGGATTCAAGCTCGATCCTCTTAGATCGAGTGTCCGTCAGATCTGTATTTAGCCTCTTAAGCTGGTCCAGAAGGAGGCTGTTGCCTTTGTCTAGCGACACAATCTCGTGATCCTTTTGAAACTGGTTCAAGGCTTTTTCTGAATTCTCTACGTTGACCTTTAGCTCCACGAGCTTGTTCTCAAGAAACTGTCGAGTTTCGTCGGTTAGCTCAAAGCGTGTTGCCAAGTTCCTAGAGATGAATGTGGCGGCGTGGCTGTTCACCACCGTCTTGGACAGGGAGGGATCTGAGCTGCTGAACTTCACCGCTACCAGCTGAGACGCAGGTACAGTGCTAACCGTCAGCACTTCGAGGTAGAGGTCGATCATCGCAGGGTGGACTCCCAGTTCGAATTCTCTTGTCTTTGGTTGTTCCTCAGGGACCACTCCGAGGTACTCCTGAATCCACTTCACAAATGTAGTTCCCTCAACCCACTCTACGGCGGTCGCCAAACTCTGACGCAGCGGTTTTATAACCCAAGACACTGGACGTTCCGGTCTTTGTCTGAAATGTGGGTTCTGCTCAAGGCCAAGATCTCTTATTACCTGGGCAACCAGACTTCGGCTTGTGAGAAGGTTCCGCTGAGTCTCGTAGTAATTAGTCCCTGCACCGACTGCTTCGGGAGCATTGAATATGCCTTGGGTCTGGCTCTGGATATAAAGGGTTGTCGAAGCTGTGTAGAGAGGATCACCCCATGGAATAGAGATCGCAGCGAGGAAAAGCGTCAGGAAAAGAAAAGCCAAGGCGGCGCGGCGGTGCCTGTAAATCACAAACCAATAGTCGCGCAGGTCCGTGGCTTGCTCTTCCTGGAACAAGATCCGTCTGTACTCGGAGGGCGCCGAAGAATTCTCGTGAGGTGCAATCTCGTTCATATTTTTTTCCTACGAATCCAAACTGAAAGAGCCACGATTAGGTCAGGGCGATGACAATGCCCGCCCCACCCCCCCACCTCTGCCAACGCTCCAGCTGTAAGATGCGCTACGGCTGGTATAGCCTACCATTCCGAGCAGACCCGAGAGTACGATTCTTCCCATGCTGGGGGGAACCACGATCACGTCATTCTCAGCGATCTGAATGTCTTTTTCTTCCCCCCTGCGAATCTTTTCCAGATCATGATTTAAGACTTCTACTTCTTCTTTTGGTCCACGCCGAAAGACGGTGATACTACCGCTTTGAGCGAAGGGAGCTAGTCCCCCGGCCAAGACCAGAGCTTGAGTCAACGTGTATGGCTGTACTAGTGGATAGGCATTGGGCTTTTCAACATATCCATCGACATAAAATGTGCCGGCGACGGGAACATTGACAGAGTCGCCCGGGCGAACGGGCAAGTTCAACTCTCCGCTCCTGTCATTGGCTAGGTCACGGAGACTGATCACGTAGGCCTTCCCTTCATCAGTTACCTGACGGGAGAGATGGACAAACATGCCGGCATCTTTTGTTAGGCCCCCGGCCATAGCGAGCAGGCGTCGGAGCGTTTCCTGACCGGTAATTGCAAAGACTCCTGGGTTCCTGACAGCCCCTAGTACGTACACGGATTTGCTGCGGTTTTCCGCGAGCGCCACCCCCACATCCGGTTCATGCATGAACTTTCCATAGCCCTTCCGTAAGGTCTCCTCTAGCTGGGTGCGCGTCAATCCTCCCACTTGCACCTGCCCCAACACCGGAAGGGTTATGAAACCTTGGTTGCTGACTCGTACCTGAACCTTACTCGGAAGCCCGTCTGTTGCATCCACATTGAACAGACTAACCTCCAGAAGATCCTGGGGTCCGATTGCATATTCCGGAGGCTCTATGGAATCCCGATATGCCAGGGCGGCAAGGTTCTGGTTGAACTCCTCGCCCGCAGACGGCAATGTACGCCGGCTATCTGCTGAAGCCACGGGGCCTCGTTCAAGCAACGGCGAGCGGTTCAGGTCCACGCTTCCACAGCCGCCAAGCAAAAGACAAACAAACGCAATAAGCAATGAAAAGGCGAGTCTTTCCTTAATTCTTCCCGCTGCAAAAATGAGTTTTGTTGCGCACATAGCTCCACCGTTCCGGGCCCTTACATCAACCTGCACTGGAGCCCTAAGGGATCCGAACTTAGCTAGCTCTGAGTTTCTAGGAGACCCGGCCTTGTACTCTTCATCCCAACCTGTCACAACCCACCCCCCTTCTTACTTAACACAACTGACTGGTACCACTACCTTGACTTGACGACTCAGCAGCGTCATGAGCACTTTGATCCGCCCTTTGGCATCGGGAGGGTCTTGTATAACTCCTACAAGTCCGTCAAAAGGACCGCTGCTAAGGTGGACCTGCTGTCCCACCTTCAAGTTGGAGCTTGCTACGACGACACCTTCTCCATCTGGTTGCTTCATAAGATAACTCACAACATTGTTCTCCAGTAGATTATCCGCTTTGTCTTAATTAGATTCTGAGATATAGCTCCGCCATACAGCCTGCGGCCTCATTTTTAAAACACAAGCGGATCCAAATCCCCTAGCTATCGCACGGTAGGGGATTTAACCCTATATTCCCTCTGCGAGTTGGTTGTCCCTTTATAACCCAGCCACTCTTAATAACCCGCAGCGGTAGATCTACGCTGACTTCGCGATTCAAAAGTTTCAGCAGAACCGTAACTCGCTCTCTGGCATTGGGCGGCTCTTGGATAATTCCCACCACACCGTCGAAGGAACCCCCGGATATCCGGATCTCTTGTCCGACCATTAGGCTCGATCGTGCCTTGATGATTCCTTCCGGAGTTGCTTGTTGCATCAAAAAATTTACAATTTTCTCATCGATTGGATGGGGTGTGCCATCAAAACTGACAACACGCTTAACCCCTGGCGACCAAAGCACATAGTTATATTCTTGGGAAAATCGCATTCGCACAAAAAGGTAATTGGGAAATAGGGGAACGATTTGTTTTCGTTGTTGGAGGGATTCCGGCAAAAAAAGCTGGGGGAAAAAAACCTCCAGCCCCTTTAAGCCCAGATGAAACTTGGCGTACTTCTCCTTCTGTGGCTTGGAGTACACAACATACCATTGATGAGGCTCCACAGGTTGAATCATTTTGGAAAGCTAAGACGCAAATGAGGTGCCAACAATCAAGAGAGAAAGTAGTTATGCTATCTTGTTGAAAAGACAAAGAAACTGTTTACCGTTTCGGATTAAGTATTTCTTCTTAGCCTATCGATCGGGCAGGAATGCCACCCAAAAGTGCAGAATTGCCTTGAATAACCGTGCCCAATCATCGATCTAAGTTTTTGTCCAAAGGTGCCCGATCGGGCGTATATTCCCTACAAAAAACTGCCTCCGGAAAAATTTCCGGCTCTTTTAGGAACTTTTCCTACGGAATCCTATCCAGGATCAGGAATACTGGGGTTTTTTCTAGGCGTTGCAGCCTAAAAGAACGCGATTGGGTTGAAAACCCCAGGGTA
>Ga0184640_10000023_pt1 | contig 35823 bp, 36 predicted proteins | sample PLM31_200_b2_FD_133161 | JGI IMG/M metagenome (GOLD analysis project Ga0184640, IMG submission 133161) | Groundwater sediment microbial communities from an aquifer in East River, Colorado, USA - PLM3-1_200_b2 | ecosystem: Environmental > Terrestrial > Soil > Riparian zone | place: USA: East...
GACCAACCACGCGAATCATCGACCGCCTCTCTTCCATTCGAGACATTTACCATAGCGGTGGAAAAAATGTCTATGGTCTGGTCCGATTGAAGAAGAAATCCTGGAGCAGAGGGTCACTAAGGAAAATTCAGCCTTGGGGCGTCCCTTTAAGCCCTTTAAGCCCTTTAAGATGGATCAGCTCTATCCTGTAGCCATTGGGGTCTTCGATGAAGGCGATCTCCGAGCCCCCGTGCTTCATCGGACCGGGCTCGCGCACGATCTTCGCCCCTTGAGCGCGCAGCACCTCGCAGGTCTGGTAGATATCCTCCACCCCGATGGCGATGTGGCCAAAGCCACCCCCCAGGTCGTATCGATGCGTGTCCCAGTTATGGGTGAGCTCCACGACCGCCCCTTCGGACTCAGAGCCGTAACCGACAAAGGCCAGGGTAAAGCGGCCTGAGGGATAGTCCTTTTTTCTGAGGAGCTTCATTCCCAAAACGTCGCAGTAAAATCTCACAGACTCGTCCAGATCATTGACCCGAATCATGGTGTGGAGAATCCTCATGCCGAACCTCCTAAGACAGGGTCTTGCCCACCGGATGCAGGGCAAAGTAGATCTTTTCCGCGGTCAGAGGAAGGTCCAAGAGCCTTACGCCCACGGCATCGTCGAGGGCGTTGGCGATCGCCGCCGCGGTGGGTACGACGCTATTCTCGCCGATCTGCTTGGCGGCGAAGGGTCCCGGGCCAGCCGGATCCTCAAGCAGGACCGTCTCCAGCCGGGGCAGGTCCTTCGCGCAGGGAATCCGGTAGTCGCCGAGATTGAGCGTGACCACTTTGCCGTCGTCCGTGACCAACTCTTCCATCGTCGCATAGCCCAACCCCTGGATCACACCGCCCTCGATCTGACCCTGGTGGGTCACAGGATTGATGATCGTCCCCACATCATGGGCAGTAATGATGCGCCTGACTTTAAGAACGCCGCTCTCCCTATCCACCTCGACCTCTGCCACCTGAGCAAAGAAGCCGGCGACGCCGGAACGCCCCTTGGGCCGGTAGCTCTTGCGGATGTGGAGCCGGCCGCCGTTCCGGGTCGCGTGGAGTGCCGCCGCCGCGAAGGAGAGGCCCTTTTTGGCCCCGCGCGTAGCGGAAAAATGTCCCTTTTTTAACTCCATCTCCTCTGGCCTCACGCCCAGGATCGAGGCGGCGACGGTTTTCATCCGCTCCCGCATCTCCTCGGCGGCTGCGAGCACGGCCCAGCCCGTCATGGCCGTGATCTTGCTTCCCCCGGGCGCGGCATCGGTCTCGAAGGTATCGGTATCGCCGATCGTGACCTCGATATCTTCGGGCGGCAGGGTCAAGACCTCGGCTGCGATCTGCCTGAGGAGCGTATGAGTCCCGGTTCCCGTATCCGGCACAGCGCTCACGATCTTTACCTTTCCCTCAGGCGAGACCGCCATCTCTATGTTGGCCTCCCCGCTTCCTCCTACATGGCGGAAGGAAACACCGATACCACGGCCGACATTCTTTCCTCTCTTCGGCCGGCCCCAGCCCGCAGCCTTTGCCGCTGCCTCGAGCGTCTCGCGGACGCGTACCCGTTCCAAAGGTCGCCCGTTGGGCAGGCGATCGCCATCGCCGAAAAGGTTCTTCAGGCGCAGCTCCAAAGGGTCCATGCCCAGCTCCTTGGCGATGAGGTCCATGTGGGACTCGACCGCGAAGACCACCTGGGGCTGACCCGGGGCGCGCATATAGCCACAGGGGACGCCGTTGGTATAGACGCCGCAGGCATGGATGGTGAAGTGGGGGATGCGATAGACCCCGGTGGCGTAACTGGCCCCGCCCAGATTCACGATCTCCGCCGGTTTAAAGGCCGCATAGGCGCCGCTGTTGAATAGAACCTGGGCCGCGCGGGCCACGAGAGAGCCATCCCTCTTCACCCCGGTTTTAAGCCGCACCACGGATGGGTGACGGGGATCGCCGGCCATAAGCTCCTCTCCATAGCTCATGACCATCTTCACCGGACGGCCCGCGGCCTTAGCCAGAAAATAGCAGAGGGGCACGTCCATGAGAGAGCCCTTGCCGCCAAAGTCGCCGCCCACGGTGATGGCATGGACCCGGATGCTCTCTTTCGGGAGATGCAACTGTTCAGCGAGAAGCTCCTTCAGGCGGAACGGCGCCTTGCACGAGGCCCAGATCTCGATCCGCCCGGAGTTGTTTACAGAGACCACTACGGCATGGGGTTCGATATAACCCTGATGCGCCAGATGGGTGCGGAAGGTGTGTTCGAGAGTCAGGTCGGCTTCTCTGAAGCCTTGCTCCAGATCGCCTGCGGCCCACTTTTGCAGAGAAAAGACGTTGGGTCGCTCCCCGGGCGGATGGGGCAGACCCTGGTAAGAGGAGAGCCCTTCGTGCAGGATCGGCGCCCCAGGCTCCATCGCCTTTACCGGATCCGAGACCGAGGGCAGCTCCTCATAATCAACTTGGATGAGAGAGAGGGCCTCCTCCGCCGCATCCAGCTCCTCGGCCACCACCGCCGCTACTTTCTCGCCCACAAAGCGCACCTTGCCCTGGGCCAAAATGGGGATATCCTGAAGCCTGAGCCCGACGCGGAGCGGAGGCAGATCCGCCCCCGTCACCACTGCCAGGACGCCCTTCACCCTTCTGGCCTTGGAGAGATCCACGCCCCGGATCCTGGCGTGGGGCAGCGGGCTGCGCAGAGATCTGCCCCAGACCATCCCGGCAAGCCGCACGTCAGCCGTATAGAGGGTCTGGCCGCTGACCTTCTCGGGACCTTCGATGCGCGCGAGCGGCCGGCCCACAACCCGAAGCCCCACTCGCTCCGCGCCTTTCGATTTGAGCAGATTCATACAACCCACTTCCTCAGATGGTAACTCGCATAGTCTACTACCATGACCAGGAGGATCAGGACAAGCACAATGGCCGCGGCCTCCTGGTATTGAAAGGTCCTGAAGCTCGTATTCATCAGGTAGCCGATGCCGCCGGCGCCGATCAGACCCAAGACCGAGGCCGCCCGGATATTGGTCTCCAGGCGGTAAAGAGCAAAGGAGATCAGATCCGGCAGGACCTGCGGCAGCACGGCAAAGGTCAAAAGCTGGACATAGCCGGCGCCGGTGGCGCGGATCGCCTCCACCACCCCCTCGTCGATGTTCTCTACCGATTCCGAAAGGAGCTTTCCGAGCACGGTCGTGGTGTGAATGAAGAGGGCCATCGTCCCGGCAAAGGCGCCGAGACCCACCGCGGCGACAAAGAGCAGCCCCAGGGCGAGATCAGGAATCGTGCGCAGAAAATTCAGCACGAGTCGAGTCGTGTGATAGACGAAGGGATGGGGGGTGGTGTTCCGCGCCGCCAGAAAACCCAGGGGAAAGGCCACGAGGAACGCCAGAAAAGTGCCGGCCAGGGCCATCTGGACCGTCTCGATGGTGGCCCCGACGATGGTCTGGGGAAAGATGTTGTCCCACCACCGCTGTTTGACCCTTGCCCTTTCTTCCGCAAGGCGAGCCGGGAAGAGCAACTGGAGGAGCGAGACCTCCTCAGGGAAGTAGTAGCTCTTGGGATCGGTCACCTTGGAGAAATCCGGCGGCAGCATGCGCCCCAGCGTGACAAAGATCTGCGGTATGCCTTCAACCAGCTCTCCGGGCCTGATCTTGGCCCCCTCAAAGGCCCACCACAGGGCGAGCACAAAGAGGCCCAGAGGGAGATAGAAGCGCGGCCCCCTTTTCGGCGCCGGCGGCGCCTCGAGGAAGATATCCTGCTCTATTCTCTCCATGTTCGCATCAGATTTCTGTGCCAAGGCTCTTCCCTCCTTGGATCTTCGTTGAACCGGTCTAGGTTTTTATCATCTCCGGGAGCATCTTGGCTAGCGTTTCTTTCTCCAAACAGCAGCGTGACCTTCACGGCCAGCGGATACTCAGACCGGGGTGCTGGAGCCACCGGCGAATCCTGGGTCGGGGCACGGAGGGGTAGCGTTCAAAAACTCATGAAGTGTAAACTCTCAGAGATACAGAGCTGCCTTAATTTTTATACCAAGAGGGACTACGACTGCAGCGGCCAACCGTTAGGATGCTGCCGGAGTTTTGGTCAGCACGACAGTGATGGTGAAATGGGCATGGCGGGAAATGCCATTCAAGGACTGCGCTTTTATCTCTTAGTCTTTTCCTGATACCTGATATACAGGGCAAAAATGGCTGCAAAAATCACCGTGGCCACACCGATCACAGCAACTAGTTCCATTTTACTTCTCCTTGTCTTGAGGAGTAATGTAATACGCTAGCGCCATCAGAGCAAAAGAGGTCGTAACAGCTATGGCAAGGGCTATGAGATTGGCTTCTTCTACCACGAATGTTCCTACAGCCGTCGTCGTAAGGAGATATTTTGCCACATCAAAAAACACAGTGCCTAAAGCCTTTCTTCGTTCCTGATTCACGCAACTCTTATACTATACACGGTAGAAAATGACCACGACCCTATCGCCGTGGCGTTGGGAATCTGTTAGCTATGCTGATCGATAAATCTTTTCCACCACGACCTCGGTCAAATCTCTAGTCGGGCCGTCAAAGACAACCTGTCCTTCTCTAAGTCCCAGGATGCGGTCCGCGTACTCCCGGGTCAGATCTAATGTATGGAGGCTGACCAGGGCGGTGATCCCGTCTTCGCAGCAGACGCGCTTCAAGATGTCTAAAATCACGCGCGAGAGTTTGGGATCCAGGTTAGAGACCGGCTCGTCGGCCAGGATGATCGCCGGGCTCTGCATCAGGGTCCGGGCGATGGCCACCCTCTGCTGCTCCCCACCGCTCAGCTCATCGGCCCGTTTATAGGCGTGGCTCAAGAGTCCTACGCGCTTGAGATTCATGAGCGCGCGGCCTCTCTCTGCGCGCGAGAAAAGCCTGAGACAGCTCTTGAGGCCCGACTGATAGCCCAACCCGCCCGACAGGACATTCTCGATCACCGAGAGGCGCTTGACGATATGAAACTGCTGAAAGATCATGCCCACCCGGCGGCGCAGCAGGCGCAGCTCGCGCCGAGCCAGCCGGGGGACATCGACGCGGGCGCCATCGGCATGAGGGAGGAAAACGCTTTTGGGGATGAGGAGCTGGCCCGAGGTGGGCTCGATCAGGCGGTTGATGCAGCGGAGCAGAGTCGATTTTCCCGCGCCGCTCGAACCGATGATGCCTAAAAACTCCCCCTGCTCCACTCGGAAACTGACGCCGCGCAGAACCTGGGCCGAGGCGCTGAAGGATTTATGGAGATCTCTCACCTCCAGGATGGTCATGGCCTTTTTTTCTTCAGGGCCTCTTTGAGGTTAATGCCAGCAATCTTAAATGCCTCCCTCACGGAGTCGTAATCCCGGTCTGTCGCCGGGACGAAACCATCGATCTGATAGAGGTCCCTTAACATCTTTTTGCCCTGAGCATCCCGGCTGAGCTCCAGGAAGACCTCCTCGATCCTCAGGGCGAGAGCGGGATCCAGATGGGCACCGATGACCAGATTATCCGCCGGGATCGGCTCGGAATAGGCGATGGCGCGAATCTTCTTTTGTTCCTCGGGATCCTTCAAATACTGCATCCAGGCTGCATCTTTGCCATCAGGAAAGTTGGCGAAGGTCGCCCCGGCATCGACCTTGCGGTTTAAGACTGCCAGGACCGTGGCGTCATGGCCGCCCGAATAAAGGACATTTTTAAAATCCCTGACCGGATCGATGCCCTTTTCCTGGAACATCTTTCGGGGAAAGATGTGGCCTGAGGTCGAAAGCGGATCGCCGAAGGCAAAGGTCTTATGGCGCAGCTCTTCCAGGGTCCTGATCCCGCTATCGGCCCGGGTGATGATCGCGGCGTAATAATAGGGAGAGCCCCGGCGCTGGGATTTCAGGACCACCCTCACCTCAGCCTCATCCTTGGCCAGGACATAGGAGGCTGGGGTGAGAAAGGCGATATCGAGTTTATTGGCCCTGAGCGCCTCGACCACACCGGTGTAGTCGGCAGCGACAAAGGGTTGGACCTCAAGCCCAAGCCTCTCTTGCAGGAGCTTCACAATCGGTTGGGCGTTGTGGGCTACCTGCTGGACATTTTCTGATGGGACAAAGCCGACGCGCAGGACCTGGCGCTGGACTCCGGCCCTGCCACAGGCCGGAAGAAAGATTAAGGGATAGAGGGTTAAAGGGACCAAGAGAATTCTTAAACCCTTGAATCCTTTAACCCCGCAGCCCCGAGTTTTACCGAATGGGAGTCGGCCTTCCATTGGCATCGATCGCCACGTAGATCACTTCCGCCTCGGTGACCTTGACCCGGGTGCCACTCTGGTGCGAACGCTCGGCCTCGACCTCGACGCGGACCGCGAGTGAGGTCCTGCCCTCGCGGATCGGCGTAGCGTAAAAACTCACGACGTCGCCCACATAGACCGGCGCGATGAACTCGACCTCGCGCATCGCCTTGGTCACGAAATTTTTCGCCGCATGGCGGTGGGCGGCGATGCCCCCGGCCACGTCGATGTGGCTCAGGATCACCCCGCCAAAGATCGTCCCGCGCGCATTGGTGTCGCGCGGGAGCATGGTCACCCTGAGCGCAAGTTCTCGTTGGATAGACATCTCGCTTTCTAAAAAGCCGGAAGAGGCGTTTGAGTGCAGCGCGGGCCACACCGGTGCCGCAGACAAGGGCTCAGAGGTAGGTGAGCCAGCCGGCGTACTTCTTCTCTCTACCCTTGATGAGGTTAAAAAAAGTCTGTTGCAGGTCCGAGGTAACTGGACCCGGACACCCACTACCGATCTTACGGTCGTCCACCTCACGGATCGGCGTCACCTCAGCGGCCGTTCCAGTGAGGAAGGCCTCGTCCGCGGTGTAGAGCTCATCCCGGGTGAAGCGCTCCTCTATGACCTTGTACCCCTTATCCCGGGCAATCGTCAGCACCGACTCCCGGGTAATCCCGGGCAGGATGGAGGTCAAGGGCGTGGTCTTGACCGATTGTTGCCGGACGATGAAGATATTTTCGCCGCTGGCCTCCGCTACGTATCCTTCGGTATCCAGCATCACCGCCTCGTCGTAGCCCGCCTTCTTCACCTCATTTTTGGCCAAGACCGAGTTGACGTAGTTACCTGAAACCTTACTCTTGGTCATCATCACGTTCACGTGATGGCGTGTGAAAGATGAGATCTTTGCCCGGATCCCATTTTTTATTCCTTCGTCTCCGAGATAGGCCCCCCAGGACCAGACGGCGACGATCACATGGAGGGGATTATCAGGCGCGTAAAGACCCATCTCTCCCAATCCTAAAAACGCCAGCGGCCGGATGTAACACTCTTTGAGTCCATTGACCCTCACCGTCTCCACAATCGCCTGCGTGATCTGTTCCGGGGTGTAGGGCAGGGGAAAACCCAGGATCTGGCCCGAATCGAAAAACCTGCGCACGTGATCCTGCAAGCGGAAGATCGCAGAGCGACCATCCTCCAGGAGATAGCAGCGGATGCCTTCAAAGTACCCGGTCCCGTAGTGAAGGGCATGGGTCAGGACATGAACCTTGGCGTCCTCCCAGTGAACCATCACGCCATCTTGCCAAATCTTTTTAGTTCTCAGTGTCATCACCTGTCCTCAGCCAGATCCCCATCGCCTGCCTGGAGACCTGCCTCTCTATTGTATTTCTCTCTTGAGCCTCCATCAAGGGTTGGGGTGGAACCCCCACAGCTTTCTCTGCGCGCGTTCTTTGGCCCGGAGCCGAAAACGTCTGTCCGTGAAGCCCCAGGGTGCAAAGAAAAAAGGCCACCATGGGAAATCATGGTGGCCTGAGAACGGCATAGCCGTGGTCTACAGCGCCCTTTTCAACACCGGCGCAGGCTTGAATCCCACCGTGCGACTGGCCTTGATATTGATCACGGCCCCGGTTTGAGGATTCCTCCCCTTTCTCGCCTTGCGCGCCCGTACCGAAAAGGTGCCAAAGCCGGGCACCTGAAATCTTCTGTCTTTTTTGATCCCGCGGGCGAGACTTTCAAAGGTCGCGTTGACAGCGTCCTCGGCTGCCCTCTTGCTGAGCTTTACTGTCTTGGCCACCACGCTGACGAGATCAGCCTTGGTCATGATCCTTCACCTCCTTGTTAGAAATCTTCTAGTCTCCTTAATTCCTTTAGGGACGTCCCCCTAAAGTTCAAGTAGGGGGACATAATTCCGAATTCGGCAGCAAATGTCAATAGAAAAAATGGCTAAAGCGGGAACACCACCACATGCGTGGGATTGACGCTGATCTTAACTCGGAGCCCTACCTGCAAGACCCGAGTCGAGGGCTGGCTGCTGTGGAGGCGGATCTCCGAAGGGAGGGTGAGGGCGTAGAGATTCTCTGAGCCGCGGAATTTTCTCCCGATGATCAGACCATTGCCATCTGGGCTTGGCTCCAGGTCGACATCGTCAGGCCGGATCATGAGCTCAACCTTCGTCCCTGCGGGCAGTCCGGAGCCATCGGGAAACGTGCCCACCTCTGTCGCGATCCCGTCCTGGACCACGCCGGGCAAGAAGTCCGCCTGACCCACGAAATCAGCGACGAAACGGGTGGCCGGCGTGTGGTAAAGGACCTCCGGCCGATCGAGCTGCTCGAGGGAGCCATGGTTCAGCACCCCCACTCGATCCGCCAGAGAGAAGGCCTCCTCCTGATCGTGGGTGACCACGATGGCGCTCATGCTGGACTGGCGCAGGACCTTTTCCACCTCCTGCCGCATCTCGGCCTTCATGTCCGCATCCAGATTGCTGAAGGGCTCATCGAGGAGGATGACCACAGGGCCCGGGGCCAGGGCCCGCGCCAGGGCCACGCGCTGCTGCTCTCCCCCGGAGAGCTCGTGCGGATAGCGCTGCGCCAGTTTATCCATCCCGACCAGCGCCAGGGCCCCCATAGCCCTCACCTCTTTTTCTCTTTTCCCGCCCCGAAGGCCAAAGGCCACATTCTCCAAAAGAGTCAGATGGGGAAACAGGGCATAGTCTTGGAAGACCATGCCGATCTCCCGCTCCTCCGGCGGCAGCCAGCAACCCCCCCCTGCTACCGGCGCGCCGTTTAAAAAGATCATCCCTCCCTCCGGGGACTCAAAGCCGGCGATCAAACGCAACATGGTCGTCTTGCCGCAACCGCTCGGCCCCAAGAGGGCCAGGATCTCTCCCTTCTCCAGGCTCAGGGTCAGGCGGGAGATTGCGGGAGAAAACGCCGGAGAGTAGCGCTTGCTCACTTCTTGGAGGGCAACTATAGGGCTACCCATCTCACCCGGCCAGCCTTTCGTAAAGAAGACCGTAGCGAATCCCCTGATCGCTGACCGTGACCCGGGCGATGCGAAAATGCGCCATGATCCGGTCGATCAGCATGGCCCCGGCCAGAATCACATCAGCCCTCTTAGGCTCCAGACCGGGAATCCCATTGCGCCCGGCGATGGCCTTGGTCTTAAAGAGACCGATCTGCCGCTGAATCTCGGCGCGGCTGAGATTGCCGCCATGGACCTCGCTGTGCGAGTAGCGGCTCAGGCCCTTGGCTATCGCGGCCAGGGTAGTGAAGGTGCCCGCGATGCCCACCATCGCGGGGGAACCGCCTGCCGCTGCCCAACCGGCGAGAGATCTCTCGAGCTCATGATCCATGGCGTGGATGAGCTGCCCGCACTCCTCTTCCCGGACTGGGTCGGAAAAGAGAAACCTCTCGGTCAATCTCACCGAACCCATATCTAGGCTGGCCCAACGATGGATGGCGCCGCCCCTGCCCCAGACGAGCTCCGTACTCCCTCCACCCACGTCCACCACCAGGAGATCTTCCGCCTTCAGGGCCAGCCCCTTCTCTACCGCTAGATAAGAGTAGGCCGCCTCTTCCGCGCCCGTGAGGACGCGCAGATCCAGCCCCAGCTCTGCCTTGAGACGGGCCTTCAGCTCTCCGCTGTTGCGGGCATCCCTGATGGCGCTGGTCCCAACCGCCACGATTTCATCCACGCCCAGCTTCCGGCAGCGCGCCACATAATCGCGCAGCACTTCCAGGCTGCGCCCGACTCCGTCCGGACCGATCCGGCGCGTCCGGTCCACTCCCGCTCCCAGCCGGGTAATCTCGGCTCGATCCTCCAGCACCCGAAAGGTCCCGCCTCGCCCCAACTCTGCTGCCAGGAGCAGGATGGTGTTGGTCCCGATATCCACGGCGGCGAATCGCTTCACTCGGGCCTGCCCGCGCCCAGGCAGGCGGGCCACCCGCTGAAGCAGATCATCCCGCTGGCTCGGCGATTTGGACCCTGTAGTCACACTCTTTCCTATAACAGCGCCGCAGCCGCCCAGAGCGCTTGGTGACCTTTTCCACAACAATGGGCGCGCCGCATTCTGGGCAGCCCTCTGCCACCGGGCGATCCCAGGTGGCGAAGTTGCAGTTCGGATAGCGGTCGCAGCCGTAGAAGAGCTTACCGCGCCGAGATTTCTTCTCCTGGAGATTGCCCTCGTGACACGCGGGACAGCGGATCCCCAGATCCCGAGGTTTTTCCAGAGAGCGGATATTCTTGCATTCCGGATAGCCGCTGCAGCCCAGGAAGCGACCGTACTTGCCCCAGCGCACCTGCAGGGGTCGGCCGCACTGCTCGCAGCTCTCATCGACCTCGACCTCCGCGGCCACGTGGACCGCGCCGTTGGCATCCCGGGAGAAGTTCTTCGTGTTCTTGCATTCCGGGTAGCGCGGGCAGGCGAGGAACTCCCCGTTCCGCCCCCACTTCACGACCATCATCGACCCGCACTTATCGCAGGGGATCTCCGTCGGCACCTCCTCGCGCTTCACGTCCCTCATCTCGGTCTCGGCCTTCTTCAGAGCGCGCGCGAAGGGGACGTAAAAACGCTTCATGGCCTTGACCCAATCTTCCCTGCCTTCCTCGACCTGGTCCAAGATATCTTCCATGCCGGCCGTGAACTCTGCGTTCAGGATATCCGGAAAGGAACCCACCAGGAGATCCGTAACGAGAAAGCCGAGCTCCGTGGGCGCCAGACATTTCCTCTCGTCCAAGGCGACGTACTCCCGCTCCAGAATATTGGAGAGGATGATCGCATAGGTGGAGGGCCGGCCGATCCCTCTCTCATCCAGCTCCTTAATCAGCGTGGCCTGGGTATAGCGCGGTGCGGGCTGGGTAAAGTGCTGGCGCGGCTCGAGGGAGAGAAGCCTGAGCGCCTCTCCGCTCCCCAAGTCCGGGAGCGTGGCCTCCCTCTCTTCCTCCTCGTCCTCGTCCCTCTCCTCGATATAGATCCTCATGAAGCCGTCAAACCTCATCTGCTGGCCGGTGGCGCGGAAGAGCGCCTCGCCCACGCCGATGTCAAAGGCGGTCTGGTCGAACAGGGCCGGGACCATCTGGCTGGCGACAAACCGGTTCCAGATCAGAGAGTAGAGGGCAAAGAGATCGCGCTGGAGATAGGGCTGCACCCGCTCGGGGGTATATTCCAACGAGGTCGGTCGGATCGCCTCGTGGGCGTCCTGGGCTCCCTTCTTCGAGCGGTAGGTGACCGGCTGCTCCGGCAGATAGTTTTCCCCGTACTGCCCCTGGACATGGCGGCGCACCTCCGCAATGGCCTCGGCAGAGACGCGGGTGGAGTCGGTGCGCATGTAGGTGATGAGCCCGACCGCCCCTTCCGGTCCCAACTCCACCCCTTCATAGAGGCCCTGGGCAATCTTCATCGTCCGCGCCGGTTGGAATCCGAGCTTTCGCGCCGCCTCCTGCTGGAGCTTGCTGGTGACGAAAGGCGGAGCGGGAAAGCGGCGCCGCTCCTTTTTCTCCACCTCGATCAGGGACCACGGCAATCCTTTCACGGACTGGAGGATCTCCTGGACCTGCGCCTCGTTTTCAATGCGGACTTTTTTATTGTCGATCTTCTCGCCCCGCCACTGGGCCAGGCGCGCCTCAAAGGAAGGCTCGACCTTACCCTGCAACAGGGCGGCGAGAGACCAGTACTCCTGCGGGACAAAGGCGCGGATCTCCTTTTCGCGCTCGCACACCAGCCGCACGGCCACCGACTGCACCCGCCCGGCGCTCAACCCGCGCCGCACCTTCTTCCACAGGAGGGGGCTGATCTGGTAACCCACCAATCGGTCCAGGACGCGCCGCGCGATCTGGGCCTCGAACTTCTTCCGATCCAGTTTCTGCGGATGGGCCATCGCCTCCTGGACGCCCTTGCGGGTGATCTCGTTGATCAGCACGCGATGGCAGCGGTTGTGATTCCTGCCGATCTGCTGGGCGATATGCCAGGCGATCGCTTCACCTTCCCGGTCTGGATCTGATGCGAGATAGATATTTTCCTTGCCCTTGGCCGCCTGCTTCAGGCCGTCGATGATCTTCTTCTTGCCCTGGATCACTTGGAATTCCGGGGCAAAGCCGTGTCGGATGTCCACGCCCAACTTGTTCTTGGGCAGGTCCACGACATGGCCCACCGAGGCCCGGACCTGAAAGTCCCTGCCCAGGTACTTTTCTAGAGTCCTGGCCTTGGCCGGAGATTCCACGATGACGAGATTCTTTGCCGCCATGATTCAATCCCAGATGGCAAATTTCAGATCCATACTTCTCATGTCAGTGCCACAAACCTCTTCCCCGGAAGCTGCTTCAAAAACCCCTGGATCTCCAGATCTAACAGGATCGCCGAGACCTGCGCCGGAGGGAGGCCGCTCGTCTGGATCACCTCGTCGATCTGAAGCGCATGGCCCACGACCAGCTCGAAGACCTTCCTGGCCTCAAGGCTCACGTGCGGCGGCAGAGAGGCGCGCGGCGCCTTTTCTGTCACGCGCGCCTGCGCCACGAACTGAGGGGCGATCTCCTCGACAATGTCCTCGACCGTCTCGACCAGCTTGGCCCCCTGGCGGATCAGGCGATGGGTCCCGCGGCTGCGGCTCGACCCCGCCTCGCCAGGCACGGCAAAGACCTCTCGGCCCTGATCGAGGGCAAAACCGGCGGTAATCAGAGAGCCGCTCTTCTCGGTGGCCTCGACCACCACCACTCCCAGGGAAAGACCGCTGATCAGACGATTGCGTGCGGGAAAATTGTAGGAGAAGGGAGGCGCCCCCAGGGGCAACTCGGAGAGGACTGCCCCTGCCTGGCAGATCCTCTGATAGAGGTCCTGATGCTCCGGCGGATAGACGACATCCACGCCAGAACCCAAAACCGCAATGGTCCTTCTGCCGGCTGCCAAGGCTGCCTCATGGGCCGCCCCATCGATCCCGCGGGCCATACCGCTCACCACGGTAAAGCCCAAACAGGCCAGGCCCGCGCACAGCTCCTGGGTGATTCTGAGGCCATACTCGCTGGCGCTGCGCGATCCCACCACAGCCACAGACTTCTCGTCCTCTGCGCGCATCTCTCCCCGAACGTAAAGAAAGGGAGGAGGATCGGCGATCGTGCGCAACCGGGCAGGATAACGGCCGTCGGTGAAGGGAAGGATCCCAACTCCAGTCTCCGAGATGCGCTCCAGCTCCTCTCTAACCTCGTTCCAGGCTGAGAATTGCAGCAACCCTTGGACCGCTCCAGGATCGAGACCAGGGACTTGGGCCAGCTCGCTTTCCGAGGCAGAAAAGGCCTGCCTGGGATCGGCAAAATGGTCCGCCAACTTTTTGAAGCTGGCACATCCCAGTCCTTGAACCCGGGCCAGCGCCAACCAGGGGGCGTATTCTTTTTCGTTCCCTAAAGGCAAGGGGAAACCCTCTTCACCAGTTACCAAAGGCTCCACCATATCTTTTTGATCGTTTGTCGACCTGAGGTGTAAACCCTGAGGTCAGTGAGATAAGAAGGCAATTGATCTATGATATTCTAAAACCTGCCTAAACTCCAGCGCAGGAAGACCCCTCCGGCAGCGCTCAACAATTCGGGTTTCATCTCTTCATCCCTTTAGTTCTGGATCCCTTCATCCCTGGATCTCTTCGAGCACGAAAGATAAAGCGGATCGGCGCATTTTCCAACCCCAGGGTCAGGCGCAGCTCATGGGCCAGGTAGCGCTCATAGCTGGGGACGACTCTCTCGGGCGAGTTGACAAAGAGCGTGAAGGTCGGAGGGCGCACGGCGGTCTGGGTCGCGTAATAAAACTTCACCGCGCGGCCCTGAACCGAAGGAGGCGAGTGTCTCTCCAGGGCATCGCGCAGGGCCCGGTTCAGCTTCGAGGTCTGGACCTGACGCTGGCAAGAGAGGGCCACCCTGCTCACGGCCTCCATCATCCCCTGGATGCCGTATCCGGTGCGGGCCGAGATAAAGAGCAGCGGGGCAAAATCGAGGAACGGGAGCCTATGGTAGACATGCTCACGGTAGGAACGAGGATCCCTCTGGTCCTGAGCCACCAGGTCCCATTTGTTCACGGCCAAGACCACTCCCTTACCGCGCCGGAAGGCGTAGGCCAGAATCTGGGCATCCTGGCTGCTCACTCCCTCAGGGCCGTCTAGAAGATGAATGATCAGATCTCCGTGATTCACGCACCTGAGCGCCCGGACGACGCTGGAACGCTCAATCCGATCTGTGATCCGCGCCTTGCGCCGAATCCCGGCCGTATCCACCAGGATGTAGCTCTCTCCGTCCCAACTGAAAGGGCTGTCCACGGCGTCTCGCGTCGTGCCCGGGGCGACATCCACCACGGAGCGCTCATAGCCCAAAAGGCGGTTGACGAGAGTGGATTTGCCTATATTGGGGCGCCCCACAACGGCCAGAGACAAAGGGCCCGGCCCTCGCCCTTCACCCTCGCCCGCCACGGTCTCCTGGCCAGACGGGAAGGACGCCACGATTCGCCCCATCAACTCCGAAAGCCCGAGTCCATGCTCCGCCGAAAGGGGAAAGATCTCCTTCAGACCCAGGGCATAGAATTCGTAGAGGCTGTTTTCTTTGGCCCTGGTATCAATCTTGTTGACGGCGAAAAAGATCGGCTTATGAACTTGCCGGAGGAGCCCCACGGCATCCCGATCCACCGGATTTAGGCCCGTCTTCCCGTCCAAGAGGAAGAGGATCACATCCGCTTCTTCGATGGCAAAACGGCTCTGCTCCTGAATCTTTCTCTTGAGATCGCTCTCCGGATCAGGCTCCAAACCGCCCGTGTCGATCAGGAGGAACCTCCTCCCGCAGCATTCCGCCTCTCCGTAATGGCGATCCCGCGTGACCCCCGGGAGGTCATCCACAATGGCCCTTCTCTCTCTGGTGAGGCGGTTGAAGAGAGTGGATTTCCCTACGTTGGGCCGTCCGACAAGGGCGAGGATGGGCCGGCGCCGAGGACGGTTGGAGCTTGACTGGACCATCTCCCTAGAGACCGAATTCCGCCAACAGGTTGGGATCTTGAGTCCACCCCTTATCGACCCTGACAAAGAGCTCCAAAAAGATCCTGCATCCCAGGATGACCTCCAGCTCTTCCCTGGCCTGTTTGCCGACCTCTTTAAGCATCGCCCCCTTCTTGCCGATGAGGATGGGCTTGTGGGACTCCCGATCCGTATGGATCGTGGCCTTGACGACGACGAGGCTCTTTTCTTCCTTCTCGGCGAACTCGTCGATGGTGACCGCCGTCGCATAGGGGATCTCCTCGCGGGTCAAAAGAAAGACCTTCTCCCGGATGATCTCGGCGGCGAGAAAACGCTCGGTCTGATCGGTCACCTCTCCCTCGGTGTAATAGCGCGGGCCTTGAGGGAGAAATTTTTCGATCAGATCCAAGAGGACAGGCAGTCCCTCTCCCTTAAGCGCGCTGATGGGGATAATCTCTCGCGCAGGCAGCAGGAGAGAACAGCGCTCCATCAAGGGCAGGAGCCTCCCCTTGGAGACGAGATCTATCTTATTCAGCAAGATGAGCGTCTCCGTCTGGGACCTGCTCAGTGTCCGGGCGATATCTTCATCCTCCCCTCGCATCCCCTCGGAGGCATCGACCAGCCAGAGGATCCCGTCCACCTCCCTCAAGGTCTTGAGCGCGGTCTCGACCATGCGCCGGTTGATCAGCGAACGGGCCCGGTGAATCCCCGGGGTATCGAGAAAGATGGCCTGAGAGCCGGGCGTCGTCCTGATACCCATGATGCGGTTGCGCGTGGTCTGGGGCTTGGGACTCACAATGGCGACCTTCGTTCCCAAAAACTGATTGAGCAGGGTCGACTTCCCCACGTTGGGCCGGCCCACGATGGCGACGAAGCCCGAGCGGTGTTGGGTCGGTTCTTGCCCTGTCTTCTCTATAATCTCTTCCGGCATCGTCTGCACTGCAACTCCGATGTCATTATGGCACAGGAACCGAAGGGATCAAGGTTTGAAAGGAGAAGGGAAACTGGTGGTTACTTTTCCGGCAAGGTCAGATGAGTTTCAATTCGGTAACCAAGGGGTCAATGAGGACATCATCGTTTTCTAGGTCGAGCTTGATGCGCCACTTCTGTAGGGTGCCTGCTCCGATGATGAGATCCTCCGCCAACTTGTCCACGACAACTACGTTGTCGGAGATCCCTAAGCCTTTCACGGCGATGAGAAGAGGCACCCACTTATCTGTTGCGAGTCGACCTTCGCCATCACCGAGCTGAAAAGACACCGGCCTGGGCATCTTCACTTCTGTAGCCACGTCTTGCATAGCCGAGCGGCGAATCAGCGAAAGTGAGGCCCCGGAATCAAAGAGGGCCTTCACCCTCTTGGACCCCTTATCACCGGAAATCTCTACTACTTTTTTAACGATAAGTCCCATCTTTTTTTTACCATAACACAGGTGCCCATGGTGTCAACTCCCAAAATTTCTAAGCCCCGATAGGCAAGTTTTGTGCTGCTCCTCTGAGGCTCTCCCCCAAAGCCCTGGGGTCATCAAAGTTAAGGAGCTGCAACTCTACTTGATCCCCAAAAGGATTCGGACGGTTGGGATGGCTGATGATTGTTCTGACGCGCTTCCCCAGCGCCAACAGCCGGCGCGCGATGTATCGCCCCGTAACGCCAAACGCCCCGGTCACGACATCAGTCATTCTTGTTTTGCTAGACGGAGGTGGCCCGTCGAAGGGGTGCGACATTAAGCTTCAGCTTCTCTCCTAACCACAGGGAATGGTCCAGGTGGTCACTCAAGCCATCGCCGGTCTCAGGATGGACGAGGACAGCCAATACCTCCCGATGGAGCATCAACCATGGGACGACCGCGCCAAACTGGCTCGGCGAGAATACCACCTGGTACATCGCTTGGGGATGGGGACCGACAGGCTCGTCATGCCAGCTTCCAAGCTGCACATCGAATCTGGCAGCCAACCCTTCCCGCACGCGCGCCGCCGCCTCACGAGTCTTCGTGTCATAGTAGATGTGAGCGTGAAACCCTTTGATCTTCGAAGTGTCTTCTTTCTTCGCCTTCATCATCCCTCCCCGTCTCTACCCAGACTAGCGCCGATGACTGCCGCAATTCCAGCATTCACTAAACTGACCTTCGACCTCTTCCCCACACCCGACACATCGCCACGGTTTTTTGACCGACTGAATGGGCGCCAGGGTCTCTTCCAGAATCGCCCGGGCCTCAGCGTGCCTCGAATCATCGACCACCCAAAGCTCCGGCCAGCATTCAATCGGAGGGATCTCACCGGCCGCACTAGAGAGATATATGTTCTTGACCACGCATTCGATCCCAAAAGTCTCAAGGACATTTTTGAGGTGGGCTATCATCAGGGGATCTTGTGCGCTGTATAGTTCTTTCATCCTTGTCCGCGTATTAAAGCCTGGCACTCAGCCCCCGTGTAGGATAAATCAGAACTGCCTTCGCTTCCAAGCGACCCATCGGCAGGCAGCTCCAGTGTAACGAGGCTGTAAAAAAATCCCAACCACAAAAAAGTGTCCAAATTGGGGGTATCTAAATGGCCTCTCGACCCGAGATCGTCCCTTAGACGCCAAATACGGAGGTCGCCTTTTCTTGCAAATTCTTAGCTCTACCTTTTTCTACAGGCTCAACGTCATGCCGTTCTGCCGCAGCGATCCCAGCAATGCAGCGCCGCAGTCGCCGCCCTCAATAGCATCGCCGTCGGCAGCAACGGTGGGTTAGACCGTGGCTGGCGGAAACTCACGTGCGCAGCACTTTGAGGCGACGGAGCTCGAAGAAGCAGCGCGCGCAAGCTCGCAAGTCAACCGTTGCTTCGTGCGTCTCGATATGGGGCTCGCCGAAGAGTCGTGAGTGCAACTCTGCCAACGTCGGCCACTTGAAGCCGTAGTTTCCGGGAATCGCACAGAAATCCGTCGCCCCGCGTTGAGTGCATACACCCTTCGCACCTCGGAGTGGGTCGTCGAGGCCGAGCCTGATGATCTCGGCTCGAACGACATTGCGGTCGAACTCCAAGTTGTGCGCGACTACCACTTTCGCCTTCCGTGCCGAACCGACGAAATCAATGAGAGCATGCCGAAGTTCCACTCCCTGCTTGCGGGCAAGGGCAGTCGTGATTCCGTGAAGCCTCGCTGCATCGGCGGGAATCACGAATCCGTCGGGCCGAATTACTGGAGCACGAAGTTCGAGCTCGACTCCCTCTTCGTCGAACAAACCCCAGCCCAGCTGGACGACGCGCGGCCACACGTCAACGTCTTCGGCCGGTCGACCGCGGGCGGTGGGGAGGCCAGTTGTTTCAGTATCGAAGACGAGAAAAGGTGCTGTACGACTCATCAGGCTCCTATCGGTCTAACGTATGGCGTTTTATCCCTAATGCTCACGAGCAATGGGTTCCGACAGTATCCCCCAAGCGGCATTGGGGATAAACCGGGTTAGACTAAACCGCTGAGCACAAATTTACTCTCTGCTATGGGGATTGTAAAGCGCAAAGGCGACCGAGACGAGAGCAAGGGGTTGGGCAGGAATGCGGGTCTTGAACGCACAAGCTCAGCCGGCGCTGTTAGCGATCGGTCTGAAGCGCTAAGTTAACCTTGTTGCCTGATGATTCGCTCGTACTCATCATGAGCACCGATCCAGACCCAGATGAAATCCGCGCCGTCCTCGACCGCCAGCGCCCGATGATGAGGCCCAGCTCTCACGGACCACAGCTTACCAACCTTTTTGAAGTGCAGCGAAGGATGTGCAGGATTTTCTTTCAGGAGCGCGAAGTTTCGTCGGGCCACTCTCTGGACAGCTTCCGGAAGACGGGCAAAGCAAGCCCAAAATCGGGCTGTTGTACGATGCCTCACAGGTCCTTGAGAGTCCCCTTGGCTTTCGCGTCGAGCGCCTCACGCACCAGGAAATCCAGCTTTCCAGCCTCAGAATCGGCTTCGATCTCCCTGTCCCATCTCTCCCAATCCTTTTCTGACAGCCAGCGGACGAGTTGCGAGAACTCCTGCCGGGGAAGTTTCTCGATTTCCGTTTTGAGTTCGTCTACCTTCGACATGGTCCTTTCTCTCCTTCCCGACAATGTTCCGTCAACACGGATTCATTGGGCCTGACGCCTGGACCGGAGCAATCCTTATCCATAAGTTCAGTATGCCACGCTTACCTGTTAAGCGCCACACCCCGTTGCACGGTAGATGGCTAACGAGGCTGTAGAAAATGTCTCAACGACTCAAAAAATGTCCAAATTGGGGATACCTAAATGGTCCCTCGATCCGGGATCGTCCCTTTGAAGCCAAATGCAGCGGTCGTTTTTCTAGTAAATTTTTCGCCGTACCTTTTTCTCCAGGCTCTACGCTCATGCTCAGCCGTCGCTCTTAGCGATCGGTCTGAAGCGGGTTAGGCAACGGCATCAATCGCATCTAGTTCAACTGTGACGATTGTCAGCCCGTGGTCGATAGCGTAGTCCCAGACCACTTGATCAGCAGCTTTTTCTAGTCCTATGTCGCGGACGTGTATCGAACTGGGGTAAAGGTCCGCAAGCGAGTGAACCAGATGTGGAGACAAGTTTTGATCGAAGAGAAGTTTCACCCTGACGGGACAGTAGTCAGCTTCCGCTCGCGGTCAGCCGCAAATGCCAGGCAGGCACGGATGTCTTCGCTTGTGAGATCAGGAAAATCCTTAAGAATTTCTTTCTCTGTCATGCCGGAAGCGAGATATTCAAGGACATCGTAAACCGTGATGCGCAATCCACGAATGCAGGGCTTACCGCCCCGCTTGCCGGGCTCAATAGTGATCCTGTCCTTATAATTCATGGCTTAAAGACTACGACGAACCAAAACGGATGTCAATCTGCAAACGGTACCTTAATCCATTTCCGGTTTGTCTGACGAGGTTGTAGAAAAAGCCCCTTTCGAAAAATTCGAACCTTGAAAATAAAGGACTTTTTCACGCGAAAACTCAAAATTCTGGGGTTTTCCTACAGCCTCAACGCCAAGCTCAGTCGGTGCTGTTAGCGATCGGTCTGAAGCGAAAAGTTAGGCCGCTACCTCCACAGTTGCATAAAAATCCACCTGCCGGGGTGTCCGCCGCGGAGTGACTGAGTGGTGCCGCGGGAGCGGCGGCTTCATGCCATCCTCGCGCATACCGCGGAGATGAAGCGCAATAGCTTTTTCAATCCGGCTAAGCGTAGCGTCAATAGTCTTCCCTGTCGCCACACACCCAGGAAGATCAGGCACCGATGCCCCCCAATCGCTATCTGGATCTTTATTAATCCGGACAAGATACTTTAGCTTTTTCATCGCTTCACTCCTCTGAGTCCAGCCTGCCGCTTTATTGATGCTAACGTGCCCTTCGGCATGTCATCGCTGAGATGACCACTAACGGTCACGCGGCCTGGTTTGCTGGGATGCTTGAACTGTCGATGACTTCCCTCCGTCACCGCTAATCGCCACCCGTCCTCCTCAAGCATACGGATAACCTCACGCACCTTCACAACGGTACTATATCAGACGGCTCAACGTCAGAAATCAGCAGACGCCAAGCCGCGACTTGTCGCGCCGTAGCCTTCGGGCAACGGTGGCCGCGGCTTGGCGGCACACTGCATTTCTTGGTTGGACGCTCTTTTCCCACGACTTTTGAGGAACCCCGTGTGCTTGTGGAGGAATCGAAGAACCACATACGATGCCCCGGTGATGGTAGATATTTTCTGTGTTGACCACGACCACCCTTTAAGATCACAAATTGTGATCTTAAAGGGTGGTATTCTTCGTCGGTCAATTGGAACATAAAATCGCCCGGAAACCGCCCGATATTACGCTTGACGGCCTGCGTTAACACACGAGGCTCTACCCTGTACAGTTCGGCGAGATCCGAGTCCAGCATGACTTTATGACCGCGGACTAAAAGGATCGATCTCTCAATTTTCTCTCCCGGAATATGAATTTTACTTTCTACCATTTCACTACCCCAACAGGACTTGATATCGAAATTTCCAATTTCAAAACCACAAGCTGCTTAAGCTTATAATACGGTCGATTCTAGGTGACAAAGGCGGCCCTGACAAGTGCTTTTAAGTTGTTCTCTGAAGTCTGCCGGGCAACCTCCTCAAGGCCAAGTCGGCGAGGAAGAGAAAGAGGCCGAGGCTAGAGAAGATCCACCAGGTCCCTTGGGCGGAGGTCGCCTGGCCCGGCTGCGGGGTGAAAAGGCGCCTGCGCCGGAAGAAAAAGCCCTCTCCGGTAATAGAAAGGATAGGCCTCCATACCTTTTGAAGGCCCGCCCTTCCACACCTTCACCTCCAAGATCCCTTCGGTCGGGCGGCCCAGATTGGTGAGATCGACCCTTAGCGGAAAGGGTTGACCCAATTGGAAGAGCCCATGAAAGTCGACCTGAGGCTCGAGCGCAATCTGCGCGGCATGGAGCGAGATAAACGGGTAGAGAGAAAAGAGGAAGAGAAAGCAAAACCTGAGGGAAGCCTTTCTGATCCAAGAGGACATATCCCTCTCAGTGGAAAGATCCTCAGCCCATGAAAGGGATCGGATCGGGGTTAATTGATAAAGTCCAGATCTAGGATCTCAAAGGTGCGAATACCCGTAGGGGCGCGCACCTGAACCTCGTCTCCCTTTGACTTGCCGATCAGGGCGCGGGCCATGGGAGAGCTGATAGAGATCCTCCCGTTCTTGGGCTCGGCCTCGTGGTCGCCCACGATCTGGTAGACTACCTGCTCGCCGCTATCGCCATCGGCCAGCGTGACCGTGGCGCCAAAAACGACTTTATCCCCTGACAGCTTCGAGACCTCAATGACCTGGGCACGCGCCAGTCTATCCTCGATGTCCCGGATCTGTGCCTCGAGAAGAGAGTGCCTCTCTTTGGCGGCGTGAAACTCGGCGTTCTCTGAAATATCACCGTGATCCCGGGCCTCTTCGACCTCACGGACGATTTTGGGCCGTTCCACGCCCTTGAGACGCTTGAGATCATCCATCAGGCGCTGGTATCCCTTATGGGTCATCGGAATGCGCGCATCCTGAACTGCCATAACTCTACTCCTGAGCGAAAATAAAAACCCCTCGGGACAAATCTTCCTGAGAGGCTCTAAAAAATCTCTCTGACTATCCCTCCATCCTTGGAAAGATGGCGTTGGGAAGCCCCCAGTCTACCATCCCCCCTGGATAAATCAACTCCAGAGGCGCTCCTCAGCATCCTAGAGTAGTGAGTCTAACACTTCTTCACTTAAGCAATGTCACCCTGAACGAAGTGAAGGGTCTCATGTATTTGGAAAGACGAGATTCTTCGCTTCGCTCAGAATGACAATCAAAGTAAAGGGACTTATGACCCACAACACTAGCTTCCCAGCCGGGCTAGGAGGCGAGGAGGCTGGGAAGCCTGTGCGCGGGCTTGAGGAGCAGCCCCAGCTGAACCTATTGATCTCCGATTTTTTTCTTAAGCCCTCTTTCCCGGGCCAAAGACGTGGCAAGAAACCCCGTGGCCGTTCGCAGTGAACTCCAGCGTCGGTTCTACTTTATCGCAGATCTCCTCGCGGTAGGGGCAGCGTGGATGAAAGCTGCAGCCCGAAGGAGGATGGATGGGGCTCGGCACATCCCCCTGAAGGACGATTCTCTCCCTCCCGCGCTCAGGGTCTGCAATGGGCACCGCGGAGAGGAGCGCGCGCGTGTAGGGGTGTTTGGCCTCCTGGTAGATCGCCTCGCTGGGAGCGATCTCCACGATCTTGCCCAGGTACATAATGGCCACCCGGTGGCTGATATGCTCGACCACCCTCAGGTCGTGCGAGATAAAAAAATAGGTGAGCCCCATCTTCTCCTGAAGCTCCTGCAGGAGATTGATGATCTGGGCTTGAATGGAGACATCCAGGGACGAAACCGGCTCGTCGGCCACGATGAACCTTGGATTCACGGCCAAGGCCCGCGCGATGCCGATCCTCTGTCGCTGGCCGCCGCTGAACTCATGGGGATAGCGATCGTAGTGCTCGGCCCTCAGGCCCACCAACTCCAGCAGCTCGATCGCGCGCCGCCGCTTCTCTTTACCCCTGGCGAGCCTGTGGATCTCCAGCCCCTCACCCACGATCTCCCCCACCCGCATGCGCGGGTTCAAAGAGGCATAGGGATCCTGAAAGATGATCTGCATCTCGCGCCGCATCGCGCGCATCTCGCCCTGGGACAGACGGAGGAGATCCTTGTCCTGGAAAAAGATCTTGCCCTCGGTCGGCTCGATGAGTCTCAGGATGCTCCTCCCTAGAGTCGACTTTCCGCAGCCTGACTCGCCCACCAACCCCAGCGTCTCCCCCTCCTCGACTGTCAGGCTAACGCCGTCTACCGCCTTGACCTCTCCCTTGCGGCGCGAGAAAAGCCCACTCCCAACGGGAAAATACTTTTTTAGGTTCCTGACCTCCAGCAGACTCACTTCTTTTTCCCTTGAACCCTTCTAACCCTTCAACCCTTTAACCTGGAAAATAACACGCCACTGAATGGCCCTTCTCCGTCTCGACTAGCGGCGGCTCTGCTTCGGCGCACACGGCGGCCGCTTTCGGACAGCGGTCGCGGAAGCGGCAGCCGCCGGGCAATTCCAGCGGGCTCGGAACGACACCGGGAATCGCCTCGAGCCGCTTCTTTTTGCTCCCTCTTGCCCCTGGCAGTGAATTTAACAATCCTGTCGTGTACGGATGCAGCGGACGACGGAAGATCGCCTCGGTCCTGGCCCGCTCGACGATCTTTCCCGCGTACATGATCGCCACCTCCTCGGTCTCTTCCGCCACCACCCCCAGGTCGTGGGTAATGAGCAGGAGTGACATCCCCATCCTGTGCTGCAGCTCTCTCATAAGCTCCAGAATCTGCGCCTGGATGGTGACGTCCAGCGCGGTCGTCGGCTCATCCGCGATCAACAGACTGGGATTGCAGGAAAGGGCCATAGCGATCATCACCCGCTGGCGCATGCCCCCGCTCAACTGGTGCGGGTAGTCATCGATCCTGGACTCAGGATCGGCGATCTTTACCAGGCGCAGCATCTCGACGGTCTTTTCTCTTGTCTCCCTCTTGCCCAAACCCTGATGCAGCCGGATCGCCTCCCCGATCTGATCGCCGATGGTAAAAACTGGATTGAGCGAGGTCATCGGCTCCTGGAAGATCATGGAGATCTCGCTGCCGCGGATCTTGCGCATCGCCTCCTTATCGAGTTTTAAAAGATCCTGGCCGCGAAAATAGATCGCGCCGCCCACCACCCTGCCCGGGGGCGAGGGCACCAGACGCAGGATCGACAGCGCGGTGACGCTCTTCCCGCAACCCGACTCGCACACCAGACCGAGCGTTTTTCCCTCGCCAATGTTAAAGCTCACCCCATCCACCGCTCGCACTTCCCCCTCGGGGGTGAAGAATGAAGTTCTCAGGTTTTTAACTTGAATCATCTCAGCCATAAAATAGGCTCATGGGTTAATGGAATCTCGGTCAAAAACAAACTCATCTCGATCCACGAAGCCTGGGATCCAATGCCTCACGCAACCCTTCGCCCACCGAATAGTAGGCGAGGACCGTAATAAAAATAGCCGCTCCCGGAAAGACGGCCAGCCACCACGCAAAGGTGTTGCTCCGTGCCTCATTGAGGATCGAACCCCAGGTCACGGTATCCGCGGGCACGCCGATGCCCAAAAAGCTCAGGCTGGACTCTAGCAAGATCGCGGAAGCGATGCCAAGCACAACCGAGACCAAGATCGGCGCCAGGGCGTTAGGCAGGATATGACGGAACATGATTTTGCGCGCGGAGACACCCAAGGCGAGCGCGGCCGTCACATAATCGAGATTGCGGATCTTGAGAAACTCGTTGCGCGTAAAACGCGCGATGCCGACCCAGCCCGTCAGGCCAATGATCGCCATGGTAAGAAAGACGCTCGGAGGCAAGACCGCCGCGACGGTGATGAGAAGGAAAAACATCGGGATGGAAAGCATGATCTCAAAAAACCGCGAGATAATCAGATCCAACCAGGAGCCGAAGAACCCGGCGAGCGCCCCGAGAACCACTCCTATGACCACGGCGATCCCGACGGCGACGAATCCGACGGAGAGCGATATCCGTGAGCCGTGGACGATCCCGGCCATCACGTCGCGCCCCAGCTTGTCCGTGCCCAGCCAATGCTGCTTTGAAGGGCTCTCAAACGGCGCCAAAAGGTCAATACTGCTGGGGCGATAGGCAATAGGAGGAAAGACAGCCTCCGCGCCATCGAGCTTTTTAAAATCAGCGTTGAGCAGCTCCGGCGGCCACTGACCAACGCGCAGGCCGACCAGGTAGCTCTGAAAGATGGGAAAATAAATCCTACCCCGATAGAACAGATAGTAGGGCTTGTCATTGGCTAGAAAATCCGCAAACAAGGCCATGAGGAGAAGAAAACAGACCACGTAGAACCCGCCCAGAGCGATGGGGCTCCGTTTGAATTGCCTCCAAACATAGGACCAAAGGCCCCGATCCGTCCGAACTCTTTCGACCGAGGCGGTCTGGGCACCCAAGGGGCTGATCTTCTCACCGTCAGGCCGTCCCGGATTCATTGTTCCCTTCCACCGAAAGCAATCCTCGGATCGACCACTGACAGCAGGAGGTCAGAGAGAAGGATACCAACAAGCGTGAGCAGGGCGCTCACGGTAAAAAGCGCCATCACTGTGGGATAATCTCTGGCCAACACCGATTCGTAACCTAGTTGCCCTAACCCCGGAATGGAAAAGATCGTTTCAATGATGATGCTCCCGCCGATCAGGCCGGGGAGGATCGAAGCCAAGATCGTCACCATGGGAATCAGGGAATTGCGCAAGACGTGCTTCAATACCACGATGCGTTCCGAGAGCCCTTTAGCCCTAGCGACTTGAACGTAATCCTGTCCGAGCACCTCCAATATGCTCGCCCTCATGTAGCGGGATAAACCGGCAACGCCATCGTAAGAGAGAAGCACGACGGGAAGAAAGAGGTGCCAGGCCTGATCGGAGATCTTTCCCCACCAAGGCCAATCCGGGGCGTAATCGAGGGAGCTCAGCCCACCAGGAGGGAAGAGATACAAGAAATCCCCGCCGCAGAGAAAGACGATCGCCATCGTCGCCGCCCACACTAAGGGAACGGCAAAAAGGACGAAGGCCCCAAAAGTGGCGGTTTGATCGCTCCACGAACTGGGATGGGTTGCGGAATAGATGCCCAGGGGAATGGCTACGACATAGACCAGGAGTATGGAAAAGAAGTTCAGCTTGATCGTGACCGGGAGCCTCTCGACAATCTTATTCCAGACCGGCTGGTTGTCCTTGAACGATTCGCCGAATTTGAGCGTAAAGAGGTTCTTTAACCAGATCGCATACTGGATGTGCAGCGGACGATCGAGACCGTACTGGGCGCGCCATTGAGCCAGGGCCTCGTCCACTACACCGCGCTTTTCGAGCGAAATGCCGGCACCCGCGGCACCCCTTAGACCACCCGCGGCACGAAGCTCCGCCGGGTCACCGGGCGCAAGCCGCATGATCAAAAACCCGATCAAGGTGATCCCAATGAAAGTAGGCACCAGCAGCACAAAACGCTGCAGTAGATAGGAACCCATTTCTTGTTGACCCTAATTGGCTGTAACTCTGCTACCGTATTTTCTGACTGAAGTCGGGACCCACCACTCGACAGGCCGGAGCCCTCCGGGCAGGACCTCTACGCCACGGAACCGCCGATGCACCGCAGAGACCCGCTTGCCGATGAAGAGAAAGGTGTAAGGCTGCTCGTCGTTGAGAATTCGCTGAAACTCCCTGTAAAACTCGATGCGCCTTTTCGGATCGAACTCCCGTCGGTACTCTTCCAAGATCCGGTCCACTCGCGGATTTTTGTAGCTAATGTGATTGGACCCTTTCTTAACCGCCTGCGACGAATGCCAGACTTGGTATTTGTCTGGTTCACTAGTAGGCATGGACCAACCCAGGATGACAGCGTCGAATTTGTGATTGCTCACATCATCCAGGAAAATCGTCCAGTCCAGCTCTCGGACGGTCGCGACGATCCCATGTTTTTTTAGCTCGTCCTGAAGCGTGAGCGCCACGCTTTTGCGGGTTGTATTGCCCGAGTTGAATTTGATCTCGAAACGAAGAGGGACCTTCTGACCGTTAATCACCTTGTCGAGCACGCCGTCGCCATCTGTATCCCTCCAGCCGGCCTCGGCCAGAAGCTCTAACCCCTTCTTCGGATCGTAGGGATGACTGTAAAGGCTTTTGTCGTACTCGGGCCGGAAAAAATAAATGGGACTGTCCACGACCTCCCCTAGGCCGAAAAGAATCGTTTTGATCATCTGCCTCCGGTTTGTGAAATAAGTCATCGCCTGGCGCACTCGCTTGTCCTTAAAGATCGGATGGGCATTGTTCCACCCGATGTAACTAAACGAAGGGGCAAAGTACTCGAATTTCTGGAATTCTCGTTTAAATCTCTCGCTGCTTGTCCCCCGCACGTGGTGAACCGGGTCTAAGACCTCTATAAAGTCAAGCCCACCGCTCTTGAGCGTCACCAGGGCCGCATCGGGGTTATTGATAATGCGAAACTTGAGACGATCGACATACGGCTGGTCGATCCCTGGCTTGCCATAGCCCCAATAGCTTGGGTCACGGACCAACTCAACCTCCTGCCCGGTCTTCCAGTGTTGAAACTTGTAGGGTCCGCTTCCCATAGGATTGCGACTGTAATGCTTGTTGAAGCCGTCGGCAAACCGCTTGACGCTATCAGGCATCTGGGACTGGCTGCGGGTCAGCTCTCGGACGCCCACGTCCTTCAGGAGATTCTCCGGATCGTAGTAGTGGCGGGGCAGGACAGAGATTTCCCCCAGGACACTCTCGTTAAGGAAATAGGGCTCTTTGGTGATAAACCGAATCGTATGTTCATCCAGGAGCTGGGCGTCAACCACGGAGTTGTAATAGACGCGCAAAAAGGGGGCATTGACCAGCGGACACTTAATCGCCTTGATGCTGAAAAGCATGTCCTCTCCTGTCAGCGGTCGGCCGTCTTGAAAGTGAACGTCGCGCCGGATCTTAAACGTGTACGTCAGCTTGTCCTCTGAGATTAGAGGCCGTGCCTCTGCGATATAGGGCTTGAGCTGCAGAGTTCGGGGGTCACGGGTGAGAAGTCCCTCGAAGATATATCCGAGCACCTCGCTGGCGGCAGCGTCGCTGCTCGTCAGGGGATTGAGCTGCTCGGGATCGCTCAGACTATGAGCGACCAGCCAATCGCCGGTGGTCGGGGCTGAAGCTCCTCCAGAGACGACGGCAGGCCGGGCCTCGGGATCCTGGGCCTCAGTTTTCTCCCCATCCCCACATCCCGACATAAAAAACCAGGCCAAAAGGGCCAGCCGACCGCTTATCTGTAGCATAGCCTTCTTATTCGCCAAGCGATTCTAACGGAATCTCCCTTCAGATCTGGACATTTTCTCCATCCGGGAGTGACAGGAGAACGAGCGTCGAGCGGATGCCACGCCTCGCAGGACGTGTCGTTGTCAATGCCTTACAGCTAAGGTGAATACTCGTTCTTAAACTGCTCGACCGTTTTGATTGCTACCTTGCCGATACATTCTGATTGGGGGGAGTTGACAAGCTTGGCAAGCTGCTCGTGGAATTCGCCAACTGCATCCACGAGCTCCTTATCTGTCCGTCTATCCAGGTAGGCAAGGGAATTGATGGTCGTTGGAACATCGATCAAGAGCGATAGGTCCAGCATCTGGACCGGTCGCCGACGGTCGAGCTCACCGGCGACTGCTTCGGCGCTTCCCAATTCATTGTATAGATTGCGCACCTGGGCACGGGAGGCGGCACCCGGAGTCTTGGGGATTAACACAACCAGTTCCTTCACCTTGAGTGGGTCGGCAGCAGGTTTTCCTCCCATGGTGGCGAACACCTTGCCACTTATGACGGCCTCAACTACTGGCCTGACGAACTGATGGTAGTAGGTCATGGCAGACCAGCGTCCGGCGTCCATGGGGCTTACGGGTTCTTCATACATCTCCGGTGCAACTTTCTCACCTTCGTACGGGATGGGCTCTTTCAAGAAAGGGATCCAGTGCTTCTCGTAATGGTCGTATCCGAACACCGAGCTGTGCGTGTAATGTTCAAACTCTTGATCAATAAGCCGATCATATTTTCTTGCAAAGCCTTCCCTGCCTGATGGGCCAGTGCCCGGGACGGCGAACTGCGCGATGCCCGCCCAGAAATCCTTTCTGCCATAATCATTCCTCACCCTGGTTGCCTGCTGGCGCTTGAAAATGATCTCCCAGGGGTAGTCCTTCCGAACTATGGAGCCGCACAAAACGAGCTTGTCGAAGCTGATGCCATCATACTTCTCCAGCGCCGTCGTAACAATGTACGTCCCGAAGCTATGTGCGATTACCGATGGCGAAACATCCCCGTACCGGTTGCGGATATCTTTGAACATCGCACGAAACCATTCCACCTTCTTGTTGCGCTCGAACGGATTGAGAAATTGGTAGGTGCGAAATATCCCGTAGTGCAACGGGTAATAGATCCAGCCCTGCTCTGAGATCAGCGGCGCGAGCTCGAGCTCCCAGATTCCGTGGGACTCAATTCCGTGCACGGAGACGACGACTTTACGTTTGGCTCGAAGCATCTTATGAGGCCCAAGCGGCTATCCGAGAGCGCGCGCTGGCCGCGGCTCGCTACTGCTTTTTTAACTCCTTGGCCTTCTCATCCGCCAAGCGATTCTAACAGGACCTCCTTTGCATTCGCCGGTTTCTCCTGAATGAACAAGCCAGAGGGGAGATCGACGTTCACTTCGGGCTCTTGATAGCGAATCTCCAGGCGATTTCCCAGAGAACGGTCCTCCAGGGAGATGGCCAGAGGGAACGGACCCGCCGGGGTAGGGGAAAAATCAGAAAAATGGGCGCTCAGCTCGATCCTGCCATCGGGACCGGAACGCTCCCACCGGATCGGAATGGCCTGGAGCGGATCAAAGGACACCACCTCTCTCCCGCCACCCTTGAGGTCGCGCTGGATCGCATCTCCCTTCGCCTGCCAATGGTCCTGGATCTCTACCGGCGGCAGACCCATCAGGAGAGAGGTCAACTCAACGACCTCCAGAGGGATCCGGGTATAGCGGAGGATGTTCTCTTTGGAGCTCCGGCCGCGATAGAAAAGGGCCTCGCGGGGATGGAACCCCAACACCTCATGACCATCCACCGTAATGATCAGGAGCGCGCCGAAAGGAGTCAGGGTCTCCAGGCGCAACCGGTCGGGCCGCCGGACTAAAATGGCTTCTTGGAATCCACCTCTCCCGTCCCTCCCCCGATAAGAGACCTGGGCCAGGGTGCGGAGCGAGCGCAGCTCACGCCCCCTCTGGGCGAGACCCTGAAGGAGCTCCGCAAGATCCCTCCTCCTGGAGGGGACGCCCTCGGGCGCGATGGGAGGGGAGTCTGAAACCAGAGCGCAGCCCAAAATCTCTAAGAACAACCCTCCAAGGATAAGGGCAGTGAAACCTTGCAGGCGCCGACGCCTTCCCTCTCCCCTGAGCGATCTCAAATCTTTTTCTCCAGGAGCTTCAACTTGTCCCGAATCCTCTTGGACTGCTCTTCTTCTTTAGACCGCTTCAGGGCATCGCGATAGCGTTCGACCGCCTTTTCCAGTTTGCCGACCTTCTCGTAGGCATCCCCGAGGTGTTCCAAGATAGTGGGGTCATCGTGAGCCAGCTCCACCGCCCGCTCCAGATGCTCCACCGCCTTTGGATACTGGCCTTTCTGATAAAAGACCCACCCCAGGCTATCGATGTAGAATCCATCGTTGGGCTCAATCTTAAGGGCCCTCAGGATCATCTCCTCGGCCTCATCGAGATGGGCGCCCATCTCCGCGTAGGAATAACCCAGGTAGTTCAGCGCGGCGGCATTTTGCGGGTTCAGTTCAATAGCCCGCTTCATATGCACGATGGTCTTCTCTTTGTTTTTGCTCTCATCATAGACCGCCCCGAGGTGGAAGTGGACCTGATCGCTGTTGGGCTCCAGAGCCGCCAGCCGCTCCAAGACCTCAATCGCCTTCGGATAATCCTTGGCCTTGCGGTACAGGGCGGCCAACACGCCCAGGAGCTCCTTTTGGTCTTTCCTCTTCTCCAAGGCGGCCCGAACCGCCTCGATGGCCTTGGAGATCTCCCCGCGCCGCTCATAGAGATAGGCGAGCTGGAGGCGGGCATCGGCAAAATGCTCGCTCTTCTCACCGATGCGTGAGAACTCCTCGGCGGCCCTCTCGTAGGCCTTCATCTCCGCATAGGTCGAGCCGAGATAGTAGCGGACGCGATCGTTCCCCGGATCGCCGGCCAGGACTAGATTAAACTCAGTGGCGGCCTTCTCGAAATCGCCCTTCTCGAAATAGATGAGGCCGATCTTGATCCTGGTCTCGCGCGGGTCGGCCTCGGACGCCTGCAGTCTCTGAAACTGAAAGAGGGCCTCGTCCAACTTGCTCTGTCCGGCGTAGAGCTCGCCCAGTCGGCGCCGCGCCCACGCGCTTTGGGGATCGAGGTCGACGAGTCTGCGATAGGCCTGGATCGCCTCCTGCGCCTTGCCCTGGAATTCGTAAACCAAGGCCAGCTCCGAGAGGGCTGCCTCAGACTTGGGCTGGAGCTCCAGGGCCTTGCGGTAGCTCGCCTCCGCATCCTGGTAGAGCTTGGCCTGGGCCCGGACCCGGCCGAGATAGTAGTGGGCTAAAAAAGATGCGGGGTTGAGGGCGAGGAGCTGGTTGAGCCTTTGCGCCGCCTGATCGCGATCTCCCAATTTAAGATGGAGGATTCCTGAATAGAGGAGGGCCTCCTGATTGTTGGGATCGAGGCGCAGCACTGCGCCGTACTCCTGAACTCCTTGAGAGTCCTCTCCCAGGGCGGAGTAAAGGGCCGCTAACAGCAGACGGGGCTCGGAATCTCGAGGGGCCAGACGCGCCGCCTCTTGGGCCTCCTTGAATGCCTTCTTCAACTCTCCGTTCTGGACGTAGAGTGTAGCCAGGCGGATGCGCAGATAGGAATTGGCAGGATCGGCCTGAACGGCTGCCTGATATTCCGCCAGGGCCTGATGAAGCTCGCCCCGGCCCAAGAGGAGCTGCGCCCTGGCAAAGTGGCCCAGGGCCTTGGCCGCATGAGGGATCTCCACCTTCTTTTCCCGCGAAAAGGGTGGTCCCGACTCCTGGGCCAGATCCTCAGGCGCTCCCTGGGTCAGGGCGGAGGAGGGGAAGTTACAGGCAAAAAGGAGAATCCCCGCGAGGGCAGCAAGGGGCTGAAAAACACCCATGATAAAAAGAGTTAACACACTCCCCCTAGGTGGGTCAACGATGCCCTTGGCGGAGCGCGATAGGCCCTTTATCCCGGCTCGCGATTTATGCTAAATTTTCCATGACGGGAGGTGGCCAAACTCGCCGCAAACGCCGGTTGCTCCGTTACTGACTCCATCAACAAAGCCACAACGCCCTTGATCGTTGGCGACCAGGACATCCGCAGGCTTGCGGGTCACAAAAAAAGCTTGAAGCACCGGAAGGCTGAGGATCTAATATTAAAAGGCCAACCGATTCGCATACTGAGCGAGAGCGACTTCCGTCGCCTCGCGGGGGTAGGAGAATAGAAATACCTCTATTCACAAGAATCTAAGAACAATCCCCTCAGGGGTAGAAACATCAATATGAAAAAAGATCGAACTACAACGTTTAGTATCCCCGTTGAACAACTCACAGAGAAGCAGGCCACCTCTGAACTATCTGAGCTGGCGGAAAAAATCTCTCATCACGACCGACTTTATCACCAGAAGGACCAGCCAGAAATAACCGACGCCGAATACGACGAGTTGCGCCGTCGGAATGATGCCATCGAGACGCGCTTCCCTAATTTGATACTACCCACGAGTCCCTCACACCGGGTGGGTGCGGAGCCGGCAACGGGCTTCAAGAAAATCCGCCACGCCGTGCCTATGACCTCGTTGGATAACGCTTTGACCGTTGATGACATCCGGGACTTTATTGATACTATTCGCAACTTCATCCTTGAGTTGAAAAATCCAAATTTAGCCATCGAGCTCGTGGTCGAACCCAAGATTGACGGATTGTCTTGCTCCCTTCGATATGAGAATGGCCGACTGGTATCCGGTGTGACACGGGGCAACGGCATCGAGGGCGAAGACGTGACCGCCAACGTGAAAACCATCAAAGACATCCCACACAAATTGAAGGGCAAAGGCTGGCCTGATGTGTTGGAAATACGCGGGGAAGTCTACATGTCCGACGAAGACTTCCTGAAGCTCAACGAGCACCAGGAGTCGGTGGGTGGAAAAGCTTTCGCAAACCCTCGTAATGCCGCTGCTGGAAGCTTGCGCCAGAAAGATCCTAAAATCACTGCCAACCGTCCCCTACGGTTTTTTGCGTATGCATGGGGCGAGGTCTCAGCTCCGTTTGCGCAGAACCTATGGAAAGCTCGTCGCAAGATAAGGGATTGGGGCTTCAAACTCGACGAGTCTTCCAGTTTGGTCAAGGTGGTCGATTCCAACTGTGCGGCCTTGTCCAAGTACTATAAAAAAATTCAAGCCAGGCGATCCTCACTGGGTTTTTCCATTGATGGCGTGGTTATCAAAGTCGACCGCCTCGACTGGCAAAACCGTTTGGGTCTCGTGAGTCGCTCTCCGCGTTGGGCGATTGCGTGGAAGTTCCCGCCCGAGCGAGCATTGACAATTATTCGAAGCATCACAGTTCAGATAGGGCGCTTGGGGAGGGCTACGCCTGTTGCCAACCTTGACCCAATCAATGTCGGTGGAGTTTCCGTATCGCGGGCCACATTGCATAACCAGGACGAGATCGAGCGCAAGGACATCCGCGAAGGCGATACTGTGGTGGTGCAGCGTGCAGGCGATGTCATCCCACAGGTAGTTGAGGTTGTCAAAGAACGTCGCCCCACCGATAGCCATCCTTTCACATTTCCGACGCAGTGCCCCGTGTGCGGTAGCAAGCTCGCTCGGGAGGTCGACGCAGCGGAAACATATTGCACTGGCGGACTGGTTTGCGCGGCGCAGGCAAAGGAACGGCTGCGGCACTTCGTGTCCAGAAACGCCTTCGACATTGAAGGGTTGGGTGAGAAGAACATAGACGTTTTTTACGAACAAGACTTGATCCGAACACCAGTGGATATTTTTAAGTTAGAGGAAAGAGATCGGCAAAGCAGTCAACCTCTGTCCACCTGGAAAGGCTGGCGTGGAAAAAATAAAAGAGCGAAGAAACTCTTCGACGCAATCAATGGCGCTCGAACAATTTCTTTGGACCGTTTCATCTATGCATTAGGTATCCGTCAAATAGGAGAAGCCACAGCCCGCTTGTTGGCTCGTCATTATCGCTCGCTTTCGCATTGGCGCAAGTGCATGGAAACTGCCGCGGATCCAGAATCGGAAGCAAGAAAGGATTTGCTTTCGATTGATGGTATCGGAGCCAGCGTAGCGGCGGACATAGTGTCGTTTTTCTGCGAAACAAGAATGCAAGAGGTGCTCGACCAGTTGACCATGCCAACTCATACCTCTGAACCACTGATAAAGGTGATCGACTTCGAACTGTCGAACATAGAGAGCCCCATCGCAGGAAAGACTGTCGTGTTTACAGGCAAGTTGGAGACAATGACTCGGTCGGAAGCCAAGGCTCGTGCTGAAAGATTGGGAGCTAACGTGACGAATTCCATATCCCAGAGGACCGACTATGTCGTGGCGGGGCCTGGCGCGGGGTCGAAGGCCAAAAAAGCACGCGAGCTCGGCCGGAGGATTCTAACAGAGCAAGAATGGTTAGACTTGGTCGAAAAGAGGTAAAGAGGGGAAGCTCGCGGGTGCCGCCTTTGTCCTGACGGGTGGGTTAGAGAGCATGTCCAGGAGCGAAGCGCAGAAGCGGATAGAAGCCCTGGGAGGACGGGTCGGCTCCAGTGTAAGCCGCAATACGGACTACATCGTTGTCGGCGCTGACCCGGGCTCCAAGCTGAACCAGGCCAGGGAGCTGGGGATCAGGATCTTGGACGAGAAGGAGTTTCTTGAGCTGATCGGGGCCTGACCGCCAGCGCCGCTACCGCGGGGGCCTTCCCCCTCCGCCCAGGGTACGAGGCGGCTGCGGGCGCGCCTCGCTGACCACGATGCTCCGACCCTCAAATTCAGTTCCGTTGAGAGCGGCAGTGGCCTTTTCGGCCTCCTCACCCGATTGCATCTCGACAAAGCCGAAGCCCTTGGACCGGCCACTGAATTTGTCGGTGATGACCCTTACGCTTGCGACCGTACCATGCCGAGAAAAGAGCTCCTGGAGCTTCTCCTCGTTTACCGAGTAGGGGAGGTTCCCCACATAGATTTTGGTTCCCATCTCAGCCCTCCTTAGATCACTGGGATAGTGTCCTCCGGATCCACTTCCACGGAAGCGCAACGCGCGAAAGGCTGGCACACTCTCGGCAGGCTCTTCGTAAAAGGACCCTTGGAAACGGCGCTAGCCTATCTAGGATCAATCCTCTTGTCAAACAGACAGCCCCAGAAGCATCCTAGTGTAGTGAGTCTAACACTTCTTTACTTAAGCAATGTCACCCTGAACGAAGTGAAGGGTCTCATGTATTTGGAAAGACGAGATTCTTCGCTTCGCTCAGAATGACAATC
>Ga0184640_10000025_pt1 | contig 33910 bp, 38 predicted proteins | sample PLM31_200_b2_FD_133161 | JGI IMG/M metagenome (GOLD analysis project Ga0184640, IMG submission 133161) | Groundwater sediment microbial communities from an aquifer in East River, Colorado, USA - PLM3-1_200_b2 | ecosystem: Environmental > Terrestrial > Soil > Riparian zone | place: USA: East...
GAGGTACGCCAGGCGTATCTCCGGGAGGTAGCCGCTACTGGGCTTCTCTGCCGATCGGCCTTTAGGCTGGACTTCTGGACTGGGCCCTTCAAGGATCTTAGGAAAAAGGATCCTGAGTTCGATACCCAGGTTAAGGAAGCCCTCGCCCTCTACGGGGAGCTGCTCGAGGCCGAGGCTCATCGGAGGGGGGTGGACGGATGGGAGGAGCCGGTCTTTTTCCACGGCGCCGAGTGTGGTAGGATCAAGAAGCACGACGGGCGCCTCCTCGAGCTGAAGCTCAAACGGTTCGTGCCCGAGTACCGGGAGCGGGTGAGTGTGGACGCAGCCCTTACCGGCGGGGTGCTGATCGTCAACCGACCGGCCGCGAGCGCTGAGGAATGGGTGCAGAGGGCAGCGGAGAAATCTTGATTCTAAGGAGGGAAGGAACATGCCTATAGCAGCTACCGACCTGATCGCTTACGAGGCGCTCAATAGGCCAGATGACGATGTGACCCTGACGGGTGGTGGGATCGATATTGATCACCGCACGGTTTTCACCCAGATGACTGCTAACTCGAATCTTGAGGTTGTAAGCTCTAACGCAGGCGACACGACCCAGAGTTTCACTGTCAAGGGCCGGAATGCGGCTGGCGTGATCGTGACTGGCACAGGGACCCTTAACGGGACGACTGCGGTCGCGGTTCCGAATGGTCCCTACGAGAGGATACTCAGATTCTTTATCGGTGCCGATGCGACTGGGACCGTGACGCTCCGGAACACGGCGGCCGGTACGACCTGGGGGACGGTCCCGCCGGCGGAACGTGGCTTTCACAGCGCATTTTATGATTCGGCCAGCGAGGCCGCGATCGCGATCCGCTTCCACAAGGTCCATTGGAGAAATTCGCACGCAACTCTTACGGGAACCAACGCGAAGGTGAGACTCTCTGCTGATCCAGACGCTCGGATCCGTCAAGCCATAGAGACGGCAAAAGGTGATACGACCACGATCGCGAACCGGAAGACTACCCCCGCGGGTGTTACGTTCGTGGATGACAACGTGGACCAGACCGTGCCGACTGGAAATCTCGCGGCAGGAGAGAATATCGGCGTCTGGTATGAGCAGAATCTTCCGGCGAGCGATACAGTTCATCGAACGACTTACACGAGCCAGCTAACCGTCACTACCGTCTGATGAATCGGATAATCTATAATTGCAGGGGACGTCGGCAGCTTACCAATGACGATTCGCAGGTACTTTATACCAACGAACGCCTTGGCTGTGGGGAGGACGTGACACCGGTGATTGAGGCCGTGATGGCTGATGGCCAGGATCATGAGATCCAGTGTCCGAAGTGTAGTATGCGGATCAGTGTCAAGAAGATACCTATAGGAGGATGATGTGGCCGGACCAGTAGCGACGTTCGTTCAGCTCCCGACCGATGCAGGAAATACCGGGAAAAAGGTCCGCACCCAGAGTCTTGTAGTTGGGCCGGACACGGTCCACCACCACTTCTTCGTACCGACGAGCGTAAGGAAGGTCGTCGGGATGTACTACTTCAACAGCGGTATTCTGACCGGCCACACGACCGCCCACAACGGTACCGGGACGGCGTACTTTTGGCTCGAGATGCCGACTGGGCAATCCATCCGCGCTCGCCTACGTAGGATGAGAGTCATCTTGAATAATGGGGCGTCTATAGGGGCTGATGTGACGACCATCTCCAGGTACGCATTGGCTCGTTTCACCTTCACCGGGGCGGCGTCCGGAGCCACGATAACGCCCGCCAAAAGGCACCTGACGAGCGATGCCGCGAACGTGGCGAATATACGTACGGCCAGTACCGGCATGACGATCACCTTGGGGGCCATCGCGTGGAGTACGATCAACCCCGCCATTGAGTTCACTACGTCTGGGATCTTTGGGATTGCCACTGAGTACGTATGGGATCCGGTCGTCGAGGACGAGTACCTGGATATTGGTTCCGGCGAGGGCCTGCTCTTTTATGGCCCTGACGCGGGCGTCGCCCAGTGGCGGCTCAGCTTCAACGGCGTCTGGGACGAGTATGATAATGCATAGAGAGGAGGAGACATGTGGTACGTGCAGATCACTGGCCGTCTCTCGAGTCTCGGGACGGTGCTCGCCGATCCGCTTGCGCCTAGATACGTATCCCGGCCCGACCTGTCGAAATATGACTTTCGTCCTCCTACCTCCACCGCGCGACAGAGTCAAGGAGGTCATAGATGCCCTGATGTCGAGCATGAATGGTGCCGACATGATAAAGTCACAGGTGGTGGATAAATTCGGGGCATGGCGGAACGGGCCGTGACATGGGTGACTGGCCGGCTACTCTTGGACATGGGAAGATTGTGCAATATGGGATAAGTCCCTCTAATTCTTTAGGTACCTCGACGACCAGCGGCACGGCGAACGCCAAGAGTCCGTGGACGCAGCTCACGCCGTTGTCGAGTATCAGCGCCCACGGGTTCTTCCTCCAAATACTCTCCCAGGGTTTAAACGACAACTTAGTCGATGTTGGGATCGGCGAGAGCGGCGCGGTTAAGGTCATCGTCTCTAATGTCCTTTATACTTGTGGCAGCATCGCCGACCAGCTCTTCTTCTATGCCCCTGTCTCTATAGCGGCTAATAGTAAGGTATGGGCGCGCCACCAGAGTACCGGGAGCTCGGGGGATACCATCTACGTGAGCGCGCTCCTGTGCGCCCATGGGTTTCTTGGGCTGCGTCCGGTGTCTAAGTTCGTGACCTTTGGTGCCATGACGAGCGACAGCGGAGGAACTGAGGTGGACCCGGGTGGGACCGCGAACACGAAGGGAGCCTGGACCGAAATCGTCGCCTCTATTGCGATTAAGGTCCGCATGCTCTATGTCGCTATCGGGAACCGCGATCTCGCCACCAGGGCCACAATGAGCTTGTTCATTGATATTGGGATCGGGGCCTCGGGAGCCGAGAAGGTGCTCATGTCAAACCTCTATTGTTTGTCCGAGGACGGAGGTGACACGTGGACGCCACAGATGTTCGGCCCATTCTTCACGCAGGTCCCATCTGGAACCAGGCTGTCTGCCAGGGCCCAGTGCAGCTCCGCCACCATCAACGAGCGGCTATTCGATGTGGTCTTGTACGGAGCTCCGTAGGTCATGGGCGATTGGCCTATCGCGATTGGTACGAGCGAGCTGCTGGATCAGGGTTTAAATACTGCGAGTACCACCCTGACCTCTGTGACCAGCAGTGCCACGCCGAACGCCATGGGCTCCTGGACCCAGATCGTCGCGTCCTCGCCGATCGACGCCCAGATGGTCCACGTCATGCTGTCGGTCGACGACTCTACCCGGGATAGTCTCATGGATCTCGGGATCGGGGCGGTCGGGGCCGAGAAGATCGTTTTTCCCAAGATGCTCCTCACTAATTCCAATAACGATCGTATGGCGTGGTCTTTCCTGATGCCTGTCCCTGTTAAGGCCGGGATCCGGATAGTCGCCAGGGTACAGACCTCGTCCATATCTCTAGTAAGGAGGATCGGCCTCCACTTAATGGGTAGGAGCTTTCTTGGGTTCAGCGCCATGGGTCGCGTCCTCGCATGGGGAGCTGACATATTGACGAGCAGCGGGACCCTGGTCGATCCCGGTACCGTCGCGAATACCTTCGGCGCCTGGTCCGAGCTAGTCTCTTCTACGATTAACAAAGTGAGGGCGCTTTACGTCATGGTCGGGAATAATAATCTCTCGGTTCGCGGGACGTGCGCGGCGCACCTTCAGATAGGAATAGGGGCGGCAGGATCGGAAAAGGTGCTGATCCCGCAGATGCAGCTTAGGAGTCAGACTGCGACTGATCTCTGGACCCCGCGCGTCTTCGGACCGTTTTTCGCACAGGTCCCTGCGGGCGTCCGGATCTCGGCCAAGGCCCAGTGCAGTATCACGACCGCCACTGAGCGTCTGATACCTGTGGTAGTATACGGAGTGGATTGAAGCTATGCCAAGCCTAGAAGCGAGCGGAACCCAGGCGGCCACGGTAGGCGTCGAGCATCTCCTAGCTACGGTGACGAGTAACAAGACCCTCGTCTTCATGGTCGACGCTAATGCAATGACGAACGGTAACTCGACGGACGCCGCAGATGAACTGGAGCTTAAGATCGAGACTTCGGTCTTATCTGCCGGAGCGTCGAGAGTCGCGTACCTTGCATCGTTCTTCGGGGCCCAAGCGGAACCGATCCTGATATCGGTCCCAGTACCCTCCGACATACAGTCGATCTTCAGGCTGAAGCAGACGGCCGGCGTGGATAGATCCTTCCCGTGGAAAGTACTGGGATTGTGACGTGTCCGTCGCCCTCAGACACACAGCGGAGTACATTCCGCTCTTTAAGTGGCTTCTCCATGATTCCGTTCCGCCGTTCGCTGGATTCGAGTCGTCCCCGGCAGAGAACGGATGGGCGATGCATGATTCCGTCCCTCCGTTCCAGAGTTTTGAGCCGGCCCCCGCGGCCGACACCTGGATACTTCACGATTCGATCCCACCGTTCCGGGATTTTATTCCGGAGATCCCCGTCACTCGCTTTCTCGTCCACCCGTGGGAGGCCCTACGAGGTATTCTGCGCGACAGGACTCAACCCTGGGAGTCTTTTGGCACACAGAGTCAGGTCGCTGAACAGTTCTGGGAGGCGATGGCGAGAATCCAGAAGACCGATCAGCAGTTCTGGGAATCGCTCCTCGGTGTGCGCCCGACCGCGGCTCAGCCTTGGGAGGCGCTTTCCGGAATCCGCCCGACCGCGGCTCAGCCTTGGGAGGCGCTTTCCGGAATCCGCCCGACCGCGGCTCAGCCTTGGGAGGCGCTTTCCGGAATCCGCCCGACCGCGGCTCAGCCTTGGGAGGCGATGGCGAGAATCCAGAAGACCGATCAGCAGTTCTGGGAATCGCTCCTCGGCCTTCGACCAGTTGCGGTTCAGCCCTGGGAGGCCTTGTCGTCTATTGCGAGTGGAGTGTCTCAGCCATGGGAAGCTATGGCTCTCATCTCGAGAGCGGCCGTGCAGCCCTGGGAGGCTATGGCACTCATCGCACGCATCGCGATGCAGCCGTGGGAGAGCCTACTAGGCCTCGCGCGGACGGCGGCGCAGCCGTGGGAATCGCTTCAGGGTATACGGCCAATTGTCTCACAGCCCTGGGAGGCGATGGCCATCATCACTCCTCTCGCAGCCCAGCCATGGGCCTCCGGGAGGACTCAACAGGCATCGGCCGGTCAGCCATGGGAGAGCCTGGTCCAGCTCGCTCGAATGGCCGCACAACCCTGGGAATCGCTAGCGACCGCGCTCCGGATCGCTGGACAGCCCTGGGAAGCACTCCTCGGTCTTCGCCCTCTCGCCCAGCAGCCGTGGGAGGCTGGCGGTACACAGCAGAACGCGGCGATTCAGTCCTGGGAGGCGATGGCCCTACGTCAGGTCTCCGCCGGGCAGACGTGGGAGTCCATCCGGAGCGTGCTCCGAACCGCGGGCCAGTCATGGGAGAGCCTTGTTGCCCTGACCCGGACCCAGAATCAGTTCTGGGAATCTCTGATAGGTCTATCGGCGTTTGCCCAGCAGCCATGGGCATCCACCGGGGTGATTGTGGTCACGGCTGCTCAGCCGTGGGAATCGAGGGTTCTTCTGGTCGTCTCAACGGCCCAGCCCTGGGAGGCTCTGGTTGGCATATCTCGTCAGGCCGCCCAGCCCTGGGAGGCGAGGAGCATGAGGACCGCTTTCGCCATTCAGCCTTGGGAGGGTATAATCAAGCTTGTATTTGATGGTACCGTGGTCAATATTTGGTTCGTTCCTATTGGTGGAGCGGGCTGGCAGATACCTTCAGGTGGTAACATCTGGACCGTACAGGATGACGAGGATCTCTGGACTGTACCGAAGGGGGAGGAGTAGCCAATGGCGGGCGTGAAGACGGCCCCGGAGGTACTACTAAAGACGGTCGACGAAGTGGTGCTCGCGGACTTCGACTTCGCGGCCAACATGGCCTCGACCGAGACGATATCGACATTTGTTTCTCTGACGATTACCCCATCGGGCGCCGGCCACTTGGTAAAGGACGCGCACGTGATCAGCGGGCAGAAGGTACAGCTCAGGCTCTCCGCCGGGATCCTAAACACAAGCTACTCTCTCGACCTGAAGGTGACTACTTCTTTACTGCAAACACTTGAGGGATGCGGATTTATGAAGGTGAAGGCATGTTGATAGATCCTCTGACAGGGGACGATGAAGACGACGATGATGATCTTGATCCTTTCGTCGCTGCTCGGCGGCTGCGCTAGGTTCTCCCGGGTGGAGGCGCTCAAACTCCCCGGAGAGGAGTGGAGGATCTATTCGGTCGCAGGCGTGCGACTCGGGGAGACCTCACATCTGGACCTGGGGGTCGGGCATCGGCTCGACCTTGGGTCCCTCGAGGACACTCCGATCGCGCAGGCTGCGTTCCGGATCGCCGGAGAAGGCGGCGGATCGATCTCGGGCCGGGTGGATTACGCCCCGGAAATTGGCGAGGTGACCGGATCGATCGGAGTGGAGGTGGAATGGTGAGCGACATTACGCTGCCTGAGGCCACAATGGAGGATATCCTGGATGAGATTGGGCGCCGTGCCCGGGCCGTGGTCGTGACTATGCTCGTGACCCCTCGAACACACCGGCGCGGCAGCGAGGGAATCAAGATATACTTCCGAGGGGATACCGTCGCGTGCATCGGGCTGACCAACGCCACCACCGTCAGGCTGATGTCGCAGGTGCGACCATGCGACCCGGAGGAGCTATGAGAGAGAGTAAAATCAAGGAGTTCCGGCGCCTCCTGCGGGCCGTCGGTCTAAGCACCCTCTCACACCGCGTCTGGAAGCGTCTGCTCCGGCTCTATCGGGAGACGCCAGCGGGTGAGAAGGCCGAGTTCGTTATTCTTTTGCCACAGATGGTCTCGAGGGCCAGCGATCAAGCTTTAACCGCCGCGTGGGGCCGCATGAACGACGAGCAGCGGGCCAAGGCCCCGGCGGCCGTACGCGGGAGGTTTGAGTCATGAGCGGCTGCGACTGCGGGGCGGAGATGGTGAAGGATTCGACCCACGCCGACTGGTGTTCGCGCTTGGAATGGCAGGATACCGACGCTGGGCCGCGTCCAATCTATGAAGGGAAAAATGTCGTCTGGGCACCGCAACCCAGAGGACAGCAGCTCTTCCTCGAGTGCCCGATCTTCGAGGCCCTTGCCGAAGGGAACAGGGGCGGGGGCAAGACCGAGGCTCTCCTCATGGACTTTTGCCAGCACGTGGGCGCGGGATACGGGAGCGAGCACCGCGGGATCGTGATCCGCAGAACCTATGTCCAACTGGCCGACTTCGTGATCAAGACCAAGAAATGGATACCGGCAATCTGGCCTTACGCGTGCTTCAACGAGGCGAAGATGCAGTGGGCGTGGCCGACCGGCGAGACCCTGCGCCTGGCATACTTAGATCGAGAGGAGGACTTCCAGGGCTATCTTGGAGCGGCGTTCACATGGATTGGCTTCGAGGAGCTCACGACGTGGCCCGACGACAAGTGCTACCGGCTCATGATGTCTTGCATCCGATCAGCGGTGCGGGGGATACCGCTGAAGATTCGGGCCACCACTAATCCCTACGGCCCCGGCCACAACTGGGTCAAGACGCGGTTCGCCTTACCGATAGCTTTTGGCCAACGCATCGGGAGGATCGTTCGGGAGGAGGGCGAGCAGGCACGGGTCGCAATTCATTGCCCGAGGGAGGAGAATCGGATCCTCACCACGGCGGATCCCTCATACGATTCCCGGATCCGGGAGGCGGCGTCGAATCCGGCTCAGAGGAAAGCATGGGAGGAGGGATCCTGGGATGTTGTAGCTGGCGGGATGTTCGATGGCGATTGGCATCCGGAATATCATATGATCCCGGACGTGACGGCTAAGCAGATACCAGCGGAATGGCTGGTCAGCTTGTCGTATGATCATGGGATGACAAAACCCTGGTCGCTCGGTGTGTGGGCTGAGTCCAACGGGGAGCCGATCGAGGCGGAGGGCCGAAAGATTGGAACCGTCAAGGGGGATCTGATCCGAATCTACGAGCTCTATGGATGGACCGGCGTTCCCAATGAGGGTTTACGGATGCTGACGGTTGAGATCGCTGCCAGGATCAGGGATAAGCTGAAGGAATGGGACCTTTGGCGTCGGATCAGGTGGCCGGGGATAGCCGACTCTTCGATCTTCGATAATATCTACGAGCCCGGCAAATCGGTGGCCGGAGACCACGCCAGGATGGGTGTGCAGTGGGCACCGGCCGATAAGGGACCTGGATCGCGGATCCAGGGCTGGCAGCAGATGCGGAACATGCTGTGTGGCGCTCTGCCGGGCCCCCAGGGGATCCGCGAACGTCGCGGCCTGTTCGCTTGTCGCAGATGTGAGCAGTACAGGCGCACTTTGCCCGTACTTCCGAGGGACCCGAAGACCCCGGATGACGTGGACACGAATTCCGAGGACCACGTCGCAGATGAGGTCCGGTATAGGATCCGCGAGAAGGATCGCAGAATAGCTTTCAGGGACTTCTAAGAAAGGGACTTCTAAGATGTTGACTCCTGATTCCCCGTCGGCTGCTTGGCATTCCATGATCCGAACATGGGATAAGATAGATGCTGTATTGTCCGGCACAGAGGCGATCCGCCTGAAGGGGGAGACGTATCTACCTCGCTACGAGAGCGAGAAAGAAACTAATTATCGGAATAGGCTGATTCGGGCCGTCCTGACGAACGTATCCTCCCAGACCCTGGAGTCCTGGGTTGGACGCCCGTTTTCGGATCCGATTGTCATGACGGACATCCCCGAGGTGCTCTCGGGTGTGCTCGAGGATGTGGACCTCCAGGGGAATGCCGTCGGCGTCTTCGCCAGGAAGTGGTTCCGGGAGGGGCTCGGCAAAGCCTTGGCCCACGTCTTAGTGGACTTCCCGGCGATCTCCATAGAGGGGGAACGGCAGAGGACTTTGGCCGACGACTTACGAGAGGGGCGCAGGCCCTTTTGGTCGTTTATCAAGCCCGAGAATCTGATCTTCGCGGCGTCCATAGTGCGGAATGGCAAAGAGATCCTCACACACGTCCGCATCCGGGAAGGCGAGAGCGCCCGCGATGAATGGGGAGAGAAATATCTGCGACGTGTCAGGACGTTCGACCATGATCCAGATACCGGCATCACGGAATTCTCCGTCTATGAGCCGGGCGAGAAGCAGGAAGAATGGAGACGGATCGTTGGCCCATCCAGGATCGACCTGGATCGGATACCGCTTGTGACCTTCTACGCCGATCGAGTCGGGCTCATGACGGGTAAGCCTCCGATCGAGGATCTCGTGGATCTGAACGTATCCCACTGGCAGCACTCATCGGATCAGGATAATATCCTGATAGTCGCTCGGTTCCCCCTCTTGTGTGCCAGCGGCGTCTCACAGGAGCAGGTTGACCACGTGGTTCTTTCGCCGAGGAAGATCCTGTCCACGCCAACGGAGGGCGGGCGGTGGTACTTCACGGAGCACTCCGGGGCCGCGATCGCTGCTGGTCGAGAGCACATCCGAGACCTGGAGGAGAGGATGTCTCACTACGGGGCGGAGTTCCTTCGTCGCCGGCCCGGGACGGAAACGGCCACCGCCCGGGCGTTGGATTCGGCGGAGGCTACGTCGCCGCTCCAGGACGCAGCCGTCAGGTTCAATGATGTCCTGGCCCAGGCCCTGTGGCTCACGGCTAGGTGGATGGGGATCGAGGAGCCGGGGAAGATCGAAATCACGACGGACATGGGACCCGAGACGACCCAGGCATCCGATCTCCAGACCTTGACCACAGCCCGACAGATGCGGGAGATCAGCCGAGAAACCTATCTGGAGGAACTTAAGCGCCGGGGCCTCTTGGCAGACGACTTCGACCCTGAGGAGGATCGGGCAAAGGTGGAGGCCGAGATGATGACCGGTCGAGCGGAGACAATGATCGATGGACAGGCGGAAGTGTAGAAGGTGCGGAACACGCGTCCCGGAGGGCAGGGACATATGCCCCAATACTGCTTGCATGAGCTTTCTTCCGAGCGACGTGGTGCGAGACATGGCGTGCCCGCTCTGCGGCGGGGAAGTTTTATATATCGGCGTGACTCCGCCGGCGCTAGAGTGTAATTCGTCGTGGTGCACGAATTTTAGGATGGTACTGAGATGAACCTACCGCCGCTGATCCAGGAACCCCTCGTGAGCGTGGATTGCACGCCGGACCATGAGTATCCGATCCGGATCCTGCGCGCGCATCGGGCAAACTGCAATTGCCGATGGAAGACGAGCGGCCTGTCGGCGGAGCAGACGAGGTTCTATGAACTGATGAATCACGTCTGCGAGCTCAGGGCGCAGATCCTGGATGACGCGATCAGGAAATTAGAATTGGCGCCCGCCGGCCCGCTCATCTGATGATGCTGAGGCCTGAGATAAGGTAGCGGAGAATACCGGCGGCGCCTTTTATTTATAGAAAGGGAGAACAATGAATCTGAGCGATGAGAGACTCGATGAGATTCTTTTGAAATTGATCCGAGGAGAGCACCCGGATCATAAGGACCTGGAACGAATCATCCTTGAGTTGAAATGTCAGCGATCGAGGACATGGATGTGGTTGTTGCAGCCTCAGCCTTTGCAGCCTTACTATATTTACCCGAACCCGAACCAGCCACCATCGGTATTACCCATCTACTGCGAGACTGGCGGCCTTGGCGACTGCTAACGAGAAGCTCCTCCGGGTCTCCCTCCGTCACCAGGTAGATGTCCGCAGGTTCGCGGCCGGTGAGGTACGGGCGATCTTGCGCCTCCTTGAGGGGGCGGATCGGGAGTTGGTCGAAAAGCTTCGGGTGCGCCTCGCCCGCCTCGGGGCAGTGACTGACTTCACCAGCCGGCGATATCGGGCCGTGCTTGAGGAGATCAGGGAACTGCGCCGTACGGTCGTGGACGCGGTGCGGCGCCGGACTGCGGGGAAGCTCGAGGCGCTCGCGGCCCAAGAAATCCGGGCCGAGGGCAGGGCCATCAAGGCATCCATCCCGATCCGCGTCGAGTTGGCCCGCCTCCCGATTCAATCGGCCGCGGCCATCGCTACCGAGCGCCCGTTCCAAGGGAAGCTCCTCGGGGAATGGTTCTCCGAACTCCGGGCAACTGACCAGCGGAACCTCGTCCAAGAGATCCAGCTCGGGTTGGCACAGGGGGAAGGGGTACAGCAGATCGTTCGCCGGGTGGCTGGGACCCGCGCCAATGGGTTCCAGGACGGAGTCCTGGCGATCACCAGGAGGAATGCGGAGGCGGTGGTGCGGACCGCGGTGAACCACGTCTCAAATGCGGCCCGAGAAGCGGTCTGGGAGGGCAACGAGGATATCGTATCGGCCCTCCGGTGGACGGCCACCCTTGATGGCCGGACATCTGCGATCTGTCGGTCCCGAGACGGGGCGCTCGTGATGCTGGACGATCGGCCACTGCCGGAGGGAGAGCGAGCACTGGAGCCAAATGGGGCGCGGCCTCCTGCCCACGTAAATTGTTTACTTGGCGATAGTTATGTATTGCCCTGTGGCGGGATCACGGCCGCTATGAAACGGTTTTATGCAGGAGAGATTGTGGTCATCCGCACGGCGTCGAAACACGAACTGACCTGCACCCCAAATCACCCGATACTCACAGATCGAGGATGGGTCGCAGCGAAGCTCCTGGATCGCAGCGACCGCGTAATCTGCTACCTTGGGAGTAAGGATCCATTTAGCGGTGTCGAACACGAACACCAGGATGGACCATCTCGAATCGAGAATGTAGCGCGTCCGCTTCTCGAAGGTCCGGGTATGAATTTGGTCTCGACTTCTGGATGCGACTTCCACGGCGATGCGATCGATGGCGAAGTCTGTATTATAGGGACCAAAAGCCTTCTGAAACGTGTCGAAGCAGAGCCCGCGCTCCAGCATCATATCGTTAAACAATCTCTCGAGAGTAGAGGATCGAGAGTCCATCTTTCCCTCCCTGGTTCTGGCACTAAGGCATTTCTCCTGGAGAGACCTCGTTCGTCCTCTAGACGCAATATGGGCGGCCGAAATCTGGGCCGCCCTATCCTCCGGTGTTCTTCTATCCCAGATTCCCTGATTAGCCTCACAGCCTCGTCTTCTCTTCTCGGGATCTCTCCATGCCAGGCGACGAGCCTCTCCGGCACTTCGTCTCGATATTCCTCGTTCCTTGAGAATTCGATAGAGGACGATGTCCGAGAATTCGCGATTTCGGCAGATGTCATGGACTCCCTCTCCGGACACGTATCGTGTGACGAGATCGTCGATATCGAACGGCGTGATTTTTCGGGCCACGTGTTTAACCTCCAAACCGGTTCCGGAATTTATTTTGCCACATTCGGTAACATAATAACACATAACTGCCGATCCGTCATGGTCTCCGTGATCGATGGTGAGGCCCTGGTGGGTAACCGGCCCTTCGTCAGCGATGCCCGCCGGCCAGACGAGCGTCTGGCTGACTTCCGGGCCGAGGCTAGGCGCACCGGACGCCCGATCGGGGAGATCCGCGAGGAATGGGCCGATGAGAACATTGGGAGCGTGCCGGCCAAGATCACTTACGGGGAGTGGCTCGGGGACCAGTCAGCAGCGTTCCAAGACGAGGTCCTGGGTCCAACCCGCGGAGCACTATTCCGTCGCGGCGGGCTGGAGATCCATGAGTTTACTGATCGGAGGGGAAATGAACTGACCCTCGAGGAGCTGGAGGCCCGGCACGGCGATGCCTTTGAAGAAGCGAACTTAGGGGATTGACTTGTATTCAAACTGCTCTTATGATGGGATGCTTGTGACGTACAGATTAACCAAATTCGAGAAGTTCATGCTGATAACGGCCCTCGTGGTCGTCTCGTTCTGGGTCTACATGTCCTTCCGCGACCATGGTCTCGGAGTTCTCAACCGACAATACGAGATCCACACACAGGAGCGGGAGAATCTGCTCGAAGAGCTGAGTGAAGGAATCAAAGGTGGCTAAGCACGGCTCAGCATACAAGGCGTACGTGGTCAAGGGGAAGAAGCGCCCCAAGAAGCCGATCCCGATCACGAAGACCAAGAAGTAAGGACATGCCACTATGTGTGAGTAAGCGGGGTGAGAAGTTTCGAGTCATAGAGTGCCGTACGGGCGACATCGCGAAGAACGACGCTGGTACGGCCATTGATGGCGGTGGATTTCGGAATAAGGCAGACGCCACCAGACAGATGAACGCGGTGAACCTCAGGAAGATGGGTCGGAGGGATGTTCCTCCGGCGCCGAGAAAGTAGAGGAAAAATGATCAAGGAATTTTTGAAATTCTTCTCTCGCATGTGTCGGCGAGAGAGCCCGTTGTCTCGGCTGATCCAGGTCGAGTGGCAGATTGACAGACTTCGAGAGGAGCGGATCAGACTCCGCAGGACTCTGAATCCTACCCTGGAGATGACCGCGACGGAGAAGATTACGCTCGGCTTGACGCCGGGCAGCCCCTACTACTCGAAGAACATTAAGAGGGCGAGGATCTTTCGTCGAGACGAGCTGCCCAACGCTCTCAGGTGGCTCCCGGACATGAATCGAATGTACGCGGAGCCGACGCATCTCAAGTGGCCGGTCTAAGAAGACGAGGAGGATGTAGTGGATTTCGACTTCTCTCAGAACTTGATGGTCAAGGACATCACGCTGGTACCGGAGGACTTTCGCGCCCTTTACGCGGAGGACAAGGTTGCCGGTGATCACAAGATCAAGAGCGATGATCCGACCGTAAAGGGCGCAGTGGCGGCCCTCGTCGGCATGTCGAAGGCACTCAAAGCGCGCCGGATTGAGAAGCCGATCGACCTCACACCTCTTGGCGAGTACGGTCGTAACCCTGAGGAGGTTGTCACCTGGATCAAAACGAAGGTCGACGACTACGAGACCCGGCTGGCGAGCAAAGCGAAAATCGATCTCGAGAAGCTCAAGACCGAGCTTAACGCGCCGCTCCTCAAGGAGAACCACGTCCTGAAAGAGATCAATGGATCCGTCACCGGGCAGCTCAAGGCCGTCCTCGTGGACACCGCCATCAGGTCGGCGCTGGGTGACAAGGCCATCGATCAAGATTTAGTCATGCCGCATGTCAAGGACAAGCTCCAAGTGAGCCAGGAGGATGGCAAGTTCCAGGTTTTCGTGGTGGATATTGACGGCAGGCAGCGGGTCTCGGGAACGACTGCCCAGCCCCTGACGATCGATGAGCTGGTCAAGGAGATGCGGGCCTCGCCAAAGTACGCTCCGCTCTTTAAGAGCGATGCCCCAAGGGGATCGGGATCCTCTCCGGGCGCTTCCTCGACCAGGTCTCTCGGGTCGGAGGTGAAGTTGTCTTCCCTCGAGAAGATTAGTCTGGGACTTGAGCGCGGCGAGCACCGTCGGAACAGGAGCTAGTGGATGGACTACTCCGAGACCTCTCCGGGCGTTAATGACTCCTCGATCAGTAAGCAGACCGTGGTCATTCGCGGAAAAGACGGATCGTTTCTAATCAAGGATGCAGCCTCTGGCCCCCTGATCATGGGTCTTCAGAAGAAGAGACGGAGGGCAAGCAATATCCAGCTCCCTCCTCCTGGCGTGCCGATCCGGCTCGAAGCGATGCCCCCTAGCGCTCGGTAGAAATTTTTCTCTTGACTTATTCCCTGGTCTGATATTATCCTCGCATCTTAGGTGGCCGGGGGATCCGGCGCCGAGTGTGCCCTCCTGAGGGGGATCCGACGGTCGGGGCGAATCGTCGAGAAACATGGAATTCAGGAGGTAACCTACCGTGCCAAGCGTAACCCTCGCAGAATCGGCCAAGCTGTCTCTGGACATGCTAGTGTCTGGCGTCATCGAAAATGTCATCGTCGTCGATCAGATGTTCGAGTTTCTCCCTTTCTCCGAGATCGAGGGCAACTCGCTCGCGTATAACCGAGAGAACGCACTTGGCTCGGCCGGTGTGGCGGGAGTTGGTACCCTCGTCTCGACGGCCGTCAATCCAATCGACAGCTCCACCAACGCCAAGAACCCGGCTACATTCACCCAGGTCAATGTTTCGCTGACCACAATCCTGGCAGACGCCGAGGTGAATGGCCTGATTCAGGCGACCCGGAGCACCATCAATGATCAGAAGGGCGCCCAGGTTGCATCGAAGGCTAAGCATCTCGGGTACATCTTCCAGCACATGTTCATCAACGGTACGGGCGCGGCGAACCAGTTCAACGGCCTCCTGAACCTCGTACCGACCGGTCAGAAGGTGGCCACCGGCGCGAATGGCGGAGCGTTGTCCTTCGAATTCTTGGACCAGCTGCTCGACCTGGTGACGGCTAATAACCAAAGAGTGGACTTCCTCCTCATGCCGAGTCGGACCATCAGGTCCTATAAGGCCCTCCTCCGGACGGCCGGGGGCGGAACCATCGAGGAGTTCATCACGATGCCGAGCGGGGACAAGGTACCATCGTACAGCAGTGTGCCGATCTTCCGGAACGACCGGATCCCCGTGAACCAGGTGAAGGGGACCGGGTCCAATCAGACCACGATCTTCGCCGGGGCCTGGGATAATGGCTCCATGACCGGCGGAATCTCGGGCCTCACTGCCAAAGGGGCGGCTGGAATCCGCGTCGAAGACGTGGGGATCGCCGAGGACAAGGACGAGACTATTACCCGGCTCAAGTGGTACGCGAGCCTGGCCCTCTTTAGCGAGAAGGCCATCTCGAGCGCCGACGGCATCACCAACTAGGTCTATCCGGGTCGGGATCAGCGACGAGCTGGTCCCAGACTTACATAGGAGAAATCGATGGCTTACTTTTTCGTGGAGCTCCCTACTGGATCTCTCAATGCGACCCGGTTCGACGGCGTCGGTACATATCTCGTTGAGGCAGCCAATGCCACCGAGGCGAAAAATATGTGTCGAGCTGAGCATTCCGGTGATTTCGGGTGGGAGGACGCTACGGCTACGCAGATCACGGGCGCTTTCGCGGCTGATCTGCTCGGTTGGGAATACCGCGTACGGGTCAGTCTCGCATCAGGTGGGGAGCCCGATCTGGTCGATGTGAGTGGAAAGGTGGCTGCTGGGCAGATCGGCGTCACCTCCATCACCCTCGGGGCTGGAGGTACTGGCTACACCGTCAACGATGTGCTCACCGTCTCGGGCGGGACGTTCACCGCCTCGGCCCGGCTGAAGGCGACGACCGTAGCGGCTGGCGCCGTGACCGCGGCCGTTGTGATTGATCCAGGGCTCTATACGACCCTGCCGACGAATCCTGCTGCCGTCACCGGCGGGACCGGGACTGGGGCGACCTTTAACCTCACTGGTACATCGAGTCTGAACAACGTCGTGATGTGCGGCGTCCTGACGAAGAAGTTGCAGGATACGGCGCCAATCGCCGGTGCGACCTTCGAGCCGGCGAGCAATCTGCTGACTGTGGCGGCTGCTAGTGACAACCTGGGCGATCGGACGCTGCGGGTGGAGACGTTTCCCCCAGGCGCTAAGGAACTGATGCCGTCGAGCCCGCTGGTGGGTACAATCGTCCACCAGGGCGCGGTTGGCGCGGCCTTGACGGTCGTCCTTCCGCTCCCAACCCCGATCCCAGTTGTCATTCGGAGATTAAAATAATGGGTAGTGTAATCCTGCGGCACATCAAGACTACCCCCGAGGGATGGAGTACGTACTCTGCGAGATGGAGCAACGTCGGGGAGGGTCTGCCACGCAGGCCGCAGCGCATGGCTCCAGAGATGCTCATTCCACAGAGAGAGACCGATAGGCGCTTCATCCCGAGGGGTGTCGATCGGAACACTCCGGGGGGCGGGAGACTGTGAGTGGCATTCCTCATCCAGAACGATTCCGGCTCCGTGAGCGGGGCTAACGCCTACGTCACCGCCGCCGAGTTCAAGGCCTACCATGCGGACCGAGGGGCGGACGTGGCCGGCGAGGCGGATGCCGACGTCCAGATCGCGATCATCAAGGCGACCGACTATATGGACCACCGCTTCCGCTTCCGGGGGGACCGCTCGACCGTCGCCCAGCGGACGGCGTGGCCCAGGACGCTCCCGGAGGATGACGACCAACATGCCAGGAGTGGCATACCACAGGAGGTTAAGGAGGCGTGCATGGACTACGCGCTGATCGCGTTGACCTCCGAGCTGAACCCGATCCCCACGCGGGACGCCGCAGGGGCCGTGGTCCAGTCCAGGAGCGAGCAGGTCGGGCCGGTGTCGGAGTCCACCAGCTACGTCGGTGGCGCCACGTTCTCGGAGCCCCGCTACCCGAAGGCCGACTTCAAACTCCGCGGGCTGATCGAGCAGTCCGGTTACCTCGTGAGAGGATAGGATGGCCCGGTTCGACATCCTGATCGCCACCGCCAAGCGGCTGCTGGCCAGGAACGGGGAGACCTCCACGCTGTCCCGGGCTACCCCCGGGACACCGGCGGATCCGGCGAAGCCGTGGGAGCCCGGGGCGCCGGGCGTGACGAACACGAAAGTATCCGCGGTCTGGCTCAATGAGTCGGTCCTCCGCCGAGCCACGCTTGTCAAGGAGGGCGAGGTGTTCGCCATCCTGGCCGGGAAGGATCTCAAATCCGATCCGGACCCGGCGACGGACGTCCTGATCAGGGCCGACAAGAGCCGGTGGGCGCTGATCGAGGTCAGGCCTCTGAACCCCAATGGGCAGAATCTTATCTTCGAGGTTACGGCGAGGCAGTAGGTATGCCGACGACCTTCGACGCAGCCAGGGATGAGATCCTCGGGGCCTTCAGGACGCGGTGGGAGGCCGACGCGGCGGCGATCGTCGGGTTCGTACCCGACGTGTTTTACGACGGAGTACCGAGGACTAGCGCCCCATCTCCGGATAAGCCATGGGCCGATGTGACGATTCGGCACACGTCGGGTGCCCAAGCGACCCTCGCCCAGGACACGGGCAAGCGGCGCTTCGAGAAGACCGGGATCGTGACCGTGGGCGTGTTCGCCCCCCTCGGGCAGAACCGCGGCCTCGAGGACGGCGAGAAGCTGGCTATGGTGGCTAAGAAGGCCTTCGAGGGTAAGGCGACCGCCGGCGGCGTCTGGTTTCGGAACGTGCGGATCTCGGAGGTGGGACAGGACGGGCCCTGGTTCGCTTTTCAAATTTTGGCCGAGATGCGATATGACGAGTTCGTGTGACGTGGTAGAATTACGGAGGAGTAAATAGATGGTCGCTGTTCTTAAGATCGACAGTAACGTCGTGGGTCTCCGCATCGCGGAGGAGACGAGCCTGAAGGTCCTTCCGGGGACTCCAATCTGGGATCCGTTCGAGCCGAACTCCTTCGCCGACTTCGGCGGGGAGATCACGACAGTCGCCAGAAATCCCATTAACCCGGGGCGTCAGCGCAAGAAGGGCGTGACGACCGACCTCGACGCGAGCGGCGGGTTCAATACGGATCTGACACAGACGAACCTCCAGAAGCACCTCCAGGGGTTCTTCTTCGCGGACCTGCGGATCAAGACCGACCTGGACGTGGCGATCGTGGACACCGGCGATACCGGCGACGACTATGAGCCGGCGTCCGGCGGGACCGGCTTCCGGGTGAACGACCTGCTCTTTGCCTCGGGGTTCGCCGTCTCGCAGAATAACGGCCTGAAGGTAGTGACCGGCACCGTGACCGCGACGAGCGTCCCGGTGATCACGCCCCTAACCCCAGCTACCGGGCAGACCGGCAAGATCACTCGGGTCGGGCATCAGTTCGCCACGGGCGACGCCCGGATCGATACGTCCGGAGCCCTCCCGAAGTTGGTCACGACCACCAAGGATCTGACCCAGCTCGGGGTGATCCCGGGCGAGTACCTCTTCGTCGGCGGGGACGCGACCGCCGAACAGTTCGCCACGGTCGGGAACAATGGCTTCGCTCGGGTGCGCTCAGTCGCCACGAACGCGATCGAATTCGATAAAACGGCCGGCAATATGGCGACCGACCTTGGGACTGGCAAGACCATCCGGGTCTTCCACGGGGCCAGGGTCCTCAAGAATGAGACCGGTACCCTGATCAAGCGGCGCACGTATCAGCTCGAGCGGACCCTCGGGGCGCCGGACGACGCGCTTCCGACCCAGGTCCAGAGTGAGTACGTCGTGGGAGCCGTTACGAATGAGCTGACACTGAACATCCCGGTGGCCGACAAAGTAACGCTGGACCTGACCTACGTCGGGCTGGACGTGGAGCAGAGGACCGGCGCGACTGGCGTGAAGTCCGGCACCAGGCCGGCCCTCATCGAGGCCGACGCGTTCAACACGAGTTCTGACTTCTCCAGGATCAAGCTGGCCCGATTCGGGGCCAGCACGACGAATCGGGAGGCGCTCACGGCGACGGTGGGTGCCGGCGGTACGGGATATACCGTGAACGACATTCTAACGATCGTCGGCGGGACCTTCGCGGTCGCGGCCAAGTTCAAGGTGACGACCGTGAGCGCCGGCGCGGTGACCGCCGTCGTGGTGGACACCCGCGGTAGCTACACGATCACGCCGTCGAACCCGGCGGCCACGACCGGCGGGACCGGCACCGGGGCGACTCTGAACGTGACTTACGCGTTCATCGACACGTGGGCCAATCCGACTCCGCTCTTCGCGTTCGCCAGCGACCTGAGCCTGACCGTGAACAACAATGCGGACCCCCTGAAGGCGGTCGGTGTCCTGGGGGCCTTCGAGGTGGGCGTGGGGACCTTCGAGGTCGGCGGGTCGATGACCGTCTTCCTCGCCGACATCCCGGCGATCCAGGCCGTGAGGGACAACAGCGATGTGACGCTCGACGTGCACCTCGTGAAGTCCAATGCCGGGATCTCGGTCGACGTGCCTCTTCTGACCCTCGGCGACGGGAGGCCGGATGTTGCTCAAGATGAGCCTATCACGCTGCCCCTAACGATCAATGCGTCCACCGGGGCGAAGATCAGCACGAGTCTGGACCATACGCTTTTGATCTGCTTCTATGATTTTCTCCCAAGTGCTGCTGACGTGTAATGCCTCCTGGATCCTATTACCGAGACCAGTTCCTCTCGGACGTCCGGCTCAGCTCCGGCGAGCACTCCGGCGCGGCGGTCACGACCGTCGTCCCGGGGGCCGCGGGTCTCCGGACGTTCATCTTTCACATGCATTTCTCCGGGAACAATATCGCCGTCAGCGCGGCGGACATGGCGATCGACCTAGGGACGATGGGCGCGCACTTCAAGTGTCGGATACCTCTGAGCGGTCATCAGACCATCGAGGTCAACTTCGGGGACTACCCGCTGATCGTCTCGGCGGGGCAGGGCGTCAGCATAGCGACGTTCTCTCCGTGGCTCGGTCAGTGCTCCGGGACGTTCCAGTGGGTGCAGGCGGCGTAAGAACCGATTTCTTTCATAAGGAGGAATCTCTTGAGCCTATATAAACTTTTCAAGACGGATCCCAGGTGCGAAACAGAAGGCGTGACCCTGGACTACGGGGACGGGGTCAAGATTCGGATCGCCAGGGCTGGGGGGAGCAACAAGAACTACATCAAGGCCATGGACAGGCTCGGGCGCAAATACCATCGCGAGCTTGGTCTGGACATTCTCCCTGAGGAAACGGCCACTCGCCTTTACCAGGAGCTATACGCTGACTCGGTGATCCTCGGCTGGGAAGGTGTCTCGGATGAGGCCGGGAATCTCCTGCCCTTCTCCCGTGAGGCCGTACTGAAGGTGTTCGCAGACCTGCCGGACCTCTGGAACGACGTTCGAGCCCAAGCTCAGAGCATCGAGCTCTTCCGGGCCGATCTCACGGAGCGCGAGGCAAAAAACTAGCCGAGGTCCTCCTCCATGAGTTGGAGGTGGGCCGAAGCGAGGCGGCGGTGATCGAGCAGTGCCGGCGCGAGCGGCGCTCGCTACCGCCGAAGATAGCCAATGCTCCGGAGCTCTTCGTCGGTCTGGAGTGGGTATGGGATGCATTTAGAGACCTCAGCACTTGCCGGCCGGCAGGGTTCAGTGGCCCGATGCCAATTCCGTGGACGGCAGCGGCCCAGTACGCCGAGGCCCATGGGATCGAAGGGGAGATGTTTGACAGACTCAACATTTACGTCAAGTACATGGACGCGGCTTTCCTGAAATGGTATGATAGGACCCATGGCCAGAAGATTAAATCTGGCGGAATTTCACAGGCGCATGGAGGTGCGAGCTATAGGCGTCATCGCTGAGTTGGAGAAAACTATGCGGAAGGCGGCTCTTAGAGCTGATCAGGTAGCGGTCCTCGCTACTCCGGTCGATACCGGCAGGGCCCGGGCGAACTGGATTGCATCTACTGGTCAACCGGTATCGGAGGCTCCGGAGGGATCGCAGTCAGGGAGCACGAAAGAGGCTAGAGGAGCCAATGCGGCGGCAAAGGCGTTACAGCAGGCACAGAAGATCGTACAGGAATATACCTTGAGTCAGGGCAGCATCTTCCTTTCAAACAACGTCGAATATATCGTCCCGCTCGATCAGGGCAGTTCCAGACAGGCGCCCGCCGGCATGAGTGCCGCAGCAACTGCAGCGGCGACGGATGTGTTCCGGCGGGCAAGGCTACTCAGGAAATGACAGTAGAGACCTTAGGTGGGCAGCCTCCCGCTCTGCGCGTGCAGCCTCAAGCTCTCGAAGGATACGTGTCTGGATGTACGCCGGTCGCTGGACCCCGAATATCTCGTACTCGATCCGATTGTTCTCTTCGTCGATGGCTCGGATCGCCGCAAAGAAGCCTCGGCAAAAGCCACATCCAGTGAGACAGGTTAAGATTAGACCCAGAAGCAACGTTTTCATGACATCAACTCCCTTCAGGGACAAGATACAATGGTCTGAGGATTATGGCCACTGAACGCATCGTAATAGAGATATCCGAGAGTGGGGCTCGCACTGTGAATCGTAGCCTCGAGGGTATCGGACGAACTGCCAGTGGGACGGGGCGCTCGATCGGCTTGCTTCGCCAGGCTCTGGTTTCCTTGGGCGCTGCCTTCGCGCTCCGGGTTACAGCCCAGTTCGGAGATGCCCTGGCCCGGGTCAGGGCCGTTAGTGGACTCACCGCTGATGCATTCTCCGATCTGAGGGAGGAAATCCTTCGGCTCAGTGCGGCCAGCGGCACAGATCCGGCCGGCGCAGCCCAGGCCCTATTCCAGCTCCAAAGGTCCGGGCTCGGTGCCGCAGCCGCCATGAAAACTCTGAAACAAGCCATGAAACTAGCAGATGTTGGAGGCCAATCCCTGGCCGAGAGCACCGAGGCTGTAGCGCGGGTAACGACCGCCTTCGGCGTAACCGGCAAGCAGGCGGCAAACGTCCTAGGGGCAGCGTCTCTGCGAAGCCAGGAATCGGTCACGGAGCTAACCGCGAGCATCACCAGGTCGGCCAACGCGGCACGGGCGGCCAACGTCGGGCTGGAGGACGTGACGGCCGCGATCATCACTCTGAGTCGATCCGGGGCCGAGGGGCGTATCGCCATAGCTGGCCTTCGCGAGGGCCTTGAGGCGCTTGAGACTCCGACCCAGAAGGAAAGGGCGCTCTTCCAGGAGCTCGGACTGAATCTCGATCGGCTTCGCCCATCGGTGACAGGGATTACCGGTTCCCTCCAGGAGCTGGCGCGGGCCGGCGTGAGTTTTGAGGTCCTCGGGGTACGTGGTGGTGCCGCCCTGGATGTTCTCGCCGCCAGGACGGGCGACGTGCGGGATCTCGTCGAGGAGATGGGCCGTGCCGGGAAGATCACGGACGACTTCGCTAAGGCGATCGACGAGTCGCTGGGCAAAGCGTTCAAGGAGCTATTGGCCTCGGTAAAGGCCCTGATCCTTTCCTTCGGCGGCGAAGGCGGCGAGGCGGGCCTTGCCGCCGCCGTGCGGGTGGTGGCGGAGGAGATTCAAGGTCTTGCGGTAATTACTGGCCAAGCCAGCCAAGGTCTCCAGCGATTCTTCGAGTTCTTCACCGTCGCCCAGGAGGACAAAGTCGAGAGAGCCCGGCTCAGGACCGCCGGATTGAGGGTGGAGATCGAAAAACTCATGAGGACGACGCGCGCGGGGGCGGAAGCGCGCGGCATCATCGAAATCGGCCCCCCCTCGCCAGTATCTACCACCCTGGACGAGGCATTTCCCCAGCGCGCTCGTGCGCCCACCCGCGAGGAGCGGCTCCGGACGGGGGAGGCCGGGGCACTGCGCGCCGAGGAAGAGGCGATCAGGAGGCGGAGCGCGATCCGGGACCAGGCGATAAGCCAGGCACGAGAGATCGCCGACCAGCAGGATAGGCTCCGCATCTCGGAGGAGGCTTTGATAGAGGCAGTGAACCTTGGGACCGTCTCCCGGCAGCAGGCAAACCGGGCCCTAGCGGAACTGAGGCTCCAGATGCCTGAGGCCATTTCCGGGCTTCAGGGCATGCAGGCAGCGCTCTTCGCCGTGGACACCTCCGCCGGGGCGCTCGGTGCATCGATCGGACAGTCGCTGGTCGGGGCGATTGATACGGCGAGTGGGGCGCTGGCTGAGTTCGCGATCAGTGGCGCTAGGAACACGGAGGATCTCCGGGAGGCATTTGCCAAGCTATTGGAGGATTTGGGAAAGCAAATCTTGCAGTTAATTATAAAAACATTGATTCTCAAGGCGATCCAGATAGCTATAGGTGATGTAGCGGGGGGAGGTGGGGGTGCAGCGGCGCCAATACTTACTGGGAGCAGCCTTGGAACCGGGTTCCAGGCCGGCGGGCCAGTGAGGCGCGGTCAGATCGGTCTAGTTGGCGAACGGGGTCCAGAGTTAGTACAATTCGGAGGAGCCGGACACGTGGTGCCGGCCGGAGAAACCGCTGAGATGCTGGAACCTCAGGTAAATATTCGGGTTATAAACGTAACAGATCCAAACGAGATCACGAGCACGATGAACAGTCCGACTGGCGAGCAGGTGATCCTGAATGTCCTAAGTCGGAATGCACGAGCGATGCGGAGAATCCTGGGATAATGAAAGCCCCAACCCACGCCCTACCGCGCTTCGCCTGCCGAGCCGTGCCGGGCCGTGCCCAGCCGTGCCCAGCCACACCTGCCAAGCCGCGCCGTGCCTTACCAAGCCGCGCCCAGCCTTACCATGCCGAGCCATGCCGATCCACGCCTGCCATGCCTTGCCGGACCACGCCAAGCCGCGCAATGCCTTGCCAAACCGTGCCATGCCTCGCCTGCCATGCCTTGCCGGATCGTGCCGTGCCCTGCCGTGCCGCGCCCTGCCGAGCCGAGCCCTGCCTGCCATGCCTTACCGAGCCAAGCCAAGCCAAGCCACATGCCGAGCCGAGCCGCGCCACGCATACAATGTTCTGCCAGTGCAGTACATGATACGATGTTTACGACAGAGGATGCAAGCTAATGCCCATTGACACCGGAACTGCGACATCGTACATAGACCTCCTCAACCAGCTCCGCCTGTTCTCGACTGGCACTTCCGCCGCTACCGCCGTCGTCTCCGCCGGCGGCACAGGCTACACTGTGGGCGATGTTTTGACCCTGACCGGCGGGACCTTCTCGAAGGCCGCACAACTCCGGGTCACAACGGTCGCCGCCGGAGTGGTTACTGGCGTCGTAATCCATAGGCATGGCGTGGCTTACACCGTGAACCCGTCGAACCCAGTCTCCTCCACCGGCGGCACCGGGACCGGCGCCACGTTCACGGTGACATTCGCCTCGGTTGGCTGGAGCACCAAGCGCGAATCGAAGGAGGCCGTTTCTGCCACTGTAAGTGCCGGTGGAACCGGACACGCCGTAAATGATATCCTGACGCTCGTCGGTGGAACCGCCCCGGTTCTGGCTGCGCAATTTAAAGTAACAGCCATAAGCGCCGGCGCCGTAACGACGGTCGTCCGGTGGTCCCGGGGCAATTACCCTGAGACCCCGGCCAATCCAGCTTCCACCACTTCCTCGGGCGCTGGCACTGGATGCACTCTGACGGTCATCTATCAGGTAGTGCTCCTCGATTCGGATCAAGAGATAAGTGCCGCAGCCATTGTCTCGGGTGGAACCGGTTATACTGTAGCCGACATTCTCACTGTTACTGGTGGAACATTTACGACCGCCGCCCAGCTCAGGGTCCTCACGATTTCCGCCGGAGTGATTACGACAGTGGCGGTCCACACAAAGGGCGAGTACTCGATCAATCCGACGAACCCGGTAAGCGTAACGGGCGGCACCGGCACTGGGGCGACGTTCAATCTGACTTTCGTCGGTGTCCATCCGGATAACAATAAAGAGCTGATCCTCGAGGGAGTCGGTTCTGGAGCCGATCAGGTGTTCGTCGGCATGCGGACCGAGCAGCACGACCCGAGCGGGTCGCGCTACTGGAACCTGGCGGGCTTCACGGGCTACCAGGCCGCATCGACCTTCGATACGCAGCCGAGCCGATCGACCGTCGGGGCGCTCTTCACGAACAGCCTCGCCTCCCAGACCTACTGGTTCTTCGCGAATGGGCGCCGAATCATAGTCATAGCCAGGATCGGCTCCTCCTACCTGAGCTGTCACCTCGGATGGATTAACCCGTTCGCAACAGCGATTCAATATCCGTACCCCATGGCGATCATCGGGTGCTCCTCGACATCGATCCGCCTCCCCTCCGAAACCGGGATCAGCCTAAGCGGGATCGTGGATCCAATCGGGCATACTAGCAGTGCCGTAGGCCCGGCCTTCATCCGGGATCCTGGGGGGAGCTGGAAGATAATCAAGAACAGCGAAGAGATTGGCGGAGGGGCCAGGAACTACACGAGTGATCTCAATCTCTTTCCCGCTGGATCCGTGGACAATGGCGGAGCGGGGTTCAACCCCCAGGACTTTTCAGGCGGGGCATACACGACCCGGACCTTCGTGCCAGTAACCGGCAGCCCGGGGACGGTGACGATCAGGCACGCGCAGATACCGGATTCGCCGAACCACAGGTCGATTCTTTTCCCGACTATGATCGTTGAGCGGACGCCCGTGCAGCAGGCGTATGGGGAACTGGCCGACGTCTATTGGGTCAGCACGCTCGGGAACGTCACGAATCTTGTAGCGGAGGATCTGATTGTGAGTGGGACCGATAGGTATATCGTCTTCCAGCAGGCGAACAGATCCGATCTGCATGCGCACTTCGCGGTGAAGGAGGGATAGCCTCAAGGTGATCCGATGGCATACGAGACAGGAGTAGCATCTAGTCAGGAAGACTTTCTAACGAAGCTCTCAACGTTCGCCCAGGCTAATGGGTGGACGCAGGACGAACTGGACGTGCCGAACAAGGAGCTGGCGATCCGCAGAAACAACGTCTTCATCTCCTTCCGCTGGGACGCGGTGGCCACCACCGGCGGGATCGCGATCTTCCAGGCGCTGGGCTTTACCATGGGGAACACGCCGGGGAACCATCCGAATGACTCGGGCTCAGGCCTGATCAGTGGCACTCCCATCAGCTCCCAGCGGCGGCTCGATCGGATTGGGAATGGGCCATTCACGGCCTATCACTTTTTCGCCGGTAGCGTCTTCTTGCACGTAGCGTTAGAATATGCGCCCGGATTGTACAGGCACTGCTCCTTCGGGGAGCTGGTGAAGAACGGGACATGGACCGGCGGGGAATACTGCGCTGGGCACACGTGGGCCGGTGACCCGGACTCGCCGGCGAACCCGTCCCACTGCGTGCTGGTTGATTGGCGGAGCCAGTTATCTAATCTCGAAGGTGCCACGGTCCACGTCGAGGGGATGCCGGGCGAAGGCGGGACGAGCAAGTGGGGCGTGGTCATCGACAGCACGACCGTCGGGAACGACCGCGCCGGCATCGCCCGCGTGACGTGTCTCGGCGGGCTGAGGGACGGGTTCCTGTTCAATGCGCTGCATTTTATTCGATCGAATCCTGGCAACGGCTTCGTCTCTATGGCTCCGCTCCAGGTCTATTATCGACGTCTCCTCTCTCCCGAGCAGTGGTTCAAATTGGGCACGATCCCAGGTATGCGTGGGATCAACATACATTTCATCAACCCAGCAGAAGCGTTTACGATTGGAGCAGATACTTGGCGCTGCTTCCCATACGTACGAAAACAGTTCCTGCAACTAAATACCGATGAATCTGGCAATTGGGGAATAGCCTACCGTCAGGCGTAAATCATGGCGGAATTTGATGGCGTCCTAGGCAAAGGGATGACTGATCAGGCCGGCTCCGCCGGTGCCCGTCTGATTGAGTTCCCGCAGCCCAACCCTCCGCCGCAGTGGCAGGCCGAGACGCTCAATTTCGACAAGATGCAGGCCCTCGCCGAGGATTATCAGGACGGTCCGTTTCAGCACATCCAGGCGGTCGCCCTGGTATCGACCCGCGCGGGGCTGGTCACCCTCGGGGCCGGGGACGAGACGTGGTTCGAGAACGTCTTCGCCTTCCCCCGGCGGATCGATGCCGGGCTGGTCCTCGTGACGCAGGTTTTCCAGCTCGACCTGTACAACGCCTACCGACTGGTCCCGAGGGTCTTCACCTCCTTTGTGAATAACGTCGGGGGTGGGATCGTGATCACGAACCTACCGGCGCTGCCGTTCACCCTCCAGGAACAACGGAGTCTTGCGCTTACCTTGAACGTGCTCGCGGACGGCCCGCCGAGGATCGCCGGGACGCTCGATTTCGCCTTCGACGACGGGACGGTAATGATCGTCCTGACCGGGGATCGGGCGATCCTCCTCATCGTGGAACCCGTGGTACCGGTCGTGGAAATCTTGGAGTTCCTGACTGACGTGGTCCTGAAGCGCGACGGCAAGGAACAGCGGATCTCCCTCCGGGCCAACCCCCGGCAATCCTTCGATCTGGTCTACGAGATCGAGGGCTTCGACCGCGGGTTCCTCGAGACGCGGCTCTTCGGCGGCCAGGACCGGAGCTTTGGGATCCCGGTCTGGCACGAGCCGTCGCTCCTGACCATCGCGATCCAGATCGGCAACACGGTGGCGACGGTAGACTCCACCGCGTTCGCCGACTTCCGGGTCGACGACCTGGCCATCGCTTTCGTGGACACCGATAACTTCGAGGTGCTGGATGTGCAGAGCCTCACGGCCACGACCATCACCTTCACGAGCGCCTTCACGAGGGCTTTTCCCGTAGGAACCCGGGTTATGCCGATCCGGAACGTTCGCCTCTCTCCGACGACCCGGGGCGAGAAGTTCCCGAGGAAGCTCCAGAGGACGCGCCTCTTGGCTGAGGTGCTCGATAACCCGGTGGGTCTCGCGAGCACGGCCGCCTTTCCGAGCTTCTCCGGGAAGGTGCTGCTGGACGATGGCAATCGGATCGAGAGTTCCCTCGGTGAAAGCTTCGAGCGTCGGATCCAGGAGGTGGATTCCGAGACAGGCCTCTTTGAGACGACGAGTTATGAGACGGCCAGCCGGCGCGGGTCTATCAAGACATTCTTTACCCGCACTAGGCAGCGGCTGTGGGAGGTGAGGCAGCTCCTCCACGCTCTGCGGGGGCGAGCCGTCTCGTTCTATCTCCCGACCTTCTTCGACGAGTTCGTCCTCACTCAGCCAATTACCTCCGGGTCCGCGACCCTGGTCTTCCGGAATGTTGGGTTCGCGGATTTCGTCGGGGTAAAGCTGCCCAGGAACGCGCTCCGGGTGGTCTTAAGGGATGGCACGAAAATTGCAAGGACTATTCTGACCGCGACGGAGATCGACTCCCTGACGGAACAGGTGACGGTGGACGCCGCCTGGGGGGTTAACGCCGCGATCGCGGATGTTGACTACGTGGACTTCGTAGAGAAGGTCAGGATCGACTCGGACGAGGTGCGGATCACGCACCTGAACTCGCCGGGGCAGGCGACGATCGAGCTGCCGATCAAGGCGGTGCTGATGTGACATTCGCCGCCTTCGAGATCGCCGCTGAGACCGGGCAGCCCGTCGAGCTCTACGAGTTCGCAATCGGCGGCATCACGCACCGCTTCACCTCCAATCAAGTCAGCGTCACAGTGGGCTCCCTACTATATACTGCGATCCCGATCCAGCGCAGTCGGCTCGAGCGAGGGAGCGAGGAGAAACTTTCCGTGCGGCTCCCGTCGAGCATCTCATTCACCAAGGACTTCATACTCAACTCGCCCGGAAAGCGAGTCGTGTTGATCCTCAAGCGGTACCACCGGAATGATCCGGACATACAGGTTGTTGTCTTTTTCAAGGGCGTAGTCCAGAGCGTGAGTTACGTTAACGAAGGGCGGGAGGTAGAGATGCTCGCCCTGCCGGCACAGACCGCGCATTCCAGGCCGATACCGCGCTTCGGGTACGCCGCGCAGTGTCAACATCTTCTTTTTGACCCTAGATGCAAGATCCTCGAGACGGACCCCGCATTTCAGAAATCTTTGCTAGTCACAGCCGTCTCGGGGAACACCATCACGGCCCAGAATGCCGGGTCCTTTGGGGCGGACTTCTTCGAGGCCGGATTCGTGACGAGCGGCGGGGAGCATAGGATGATTACCGCCCAGGCCGGCGACGTGCTGACACTGCTCGTCCCCTTCTTCGCCTCCCCGATTAGTCAAACAGTTCTGGTACACGCCGGTTGTAAACTCAGGATCGTGATAGACTGCTTGAACAAATTCAATAACGTAATCAATTACGGTGGATTCCCCCACGTGCCGACTAAAAATCCATTTGAAGGACTGGATTAAACAATGATACTCGCCGAAGTCGGTCTCGTCGCGGTAATAGTCATCGGCCTCATCCTGTCCGCTGTCACTGTCGCCCTGAGCGAGCTCCTGCGCCCAAAGCCGAAGTTCGAAAACGCCCGACCGGCCGGGATCGGGGAATTCAAGTTCCCGACGGCGATAGAGGGTCGGCCCGTGCCGATTGTCTTCGGAACCGTAAAGTACAAAGGGCCGAACGTCGTCTGGTATGGCGACCTGCGCCAGACGGCCATAAGGACCAAGATCAAAACTGGGCTCTGGTCCTCGCGGAAGATCACGACCGGCTTCCAGTACCGGGTCGGATTCCAGCTCGGCCTGTGTCGAGGTCCGATCGCCGCCCTGACCAAGGTCTGGGTCGGAGATGTGGAGGTCTTCTCGGGCTCCGTCACCGTTGAGGCAGCCGGAATCGTAATCAATAATTCCCTCCTCTTCGGCGGCGATGATCTCGGGACCGGGGGCGTGGACGGAACGCTCCGGCTCCACCTGGGAAGCGAGACGCAGGCGGCGGATGTCTATCTAGGGACCGTCCAGTCGCCCATACCGAGCTACCGCGGGACATGCTATGTCGTCTGGGAGGGTGGGTACATAGGCAACTCGACTCAGATCAAGCCGTGGGCCTTCGAGATCCAGCGGTTCCCGAACTCCCTCGGGCTGCCGAGCGGACAACACATCGTCGCGATCTTCGAGGCAAACCCCGCCGCGGTGATCTACGAGTTTCTGACGGATGGCGATTGGGGCCTTGGACTCCCGACCTCTGATGTGGATTCGACGAGCTTCCTCGCGGCGGGCGCCACGCTATTCACGGAGGGCAACGGATTCTCGTTTGTCCTCGATCAGGTGCGGGACGCGAGCGAGTTCCTGCGGGAAGTCGAGCGACAGATCGACGGGATAGTGTTCCTGGATCCAGGGACTGGGAAACTAAAGCTCAAATTGACGCGGGCCGACTATGACATCAACACAGTACCGCAAATCGACGCGACGAACGTCAAGGAGGTCAAGGATTTCATGCGCGGGACCTGGGACGAGACCACGAATCAGATCCGAATCCAGTTCACGGATCGTGACAAAAAATACTCCGAGAGCTTCGCCCAGGCGCACGATCTCGCGAACCAGCGGGTGCAGGGCGGGGAAATCGTGGCCGTCACCGAGAACTTTCCAGGGGTAAAGAGCCGGGCATTAGCGAATAATATAGCCTCCCGTTCTCTCCGCCAGCTCAGCGCGCCGCTGGCGAAGGCGAACATCGTGATCGATCGAACCGGTTGGAACCTCAACCTCGGGGACGCGGTGGCGTGGACCGATGCGACCCTTGGGTTTACGAAGCTTGCCATGCGGATCATCCGAGTGGACATTGGGAGCGAGATCGAAGGGAGCATAGAGCTGGGCATGATTCAAGACGTGTTCTCGTTCGCGAGCCCATTCTTCGGGCAGCCCGACAATACGCTCTGGACGCTACCGAGCCAAAATGTGGATCCCTTCCCGACGGCCAATCAGCGAGCGATCGAGGCCCCCAAGGCGCTGACGGACCGCGACGAGGCGTTACCGGGCGTGGCGGACCGGATCTTCGCGACCGGCCGACTCGTCACCGGGAACGAGATAACGCATCGGATCTGGCAGCGAAACGCAGTCGGTGCGCCGAGCGGATCATTCATCCTCTCGGGCGAGGTCTACGGATTCTGCCTGATGGGTGAGCTGCGGACGGCGCTCACCGCCGGGACCGGTAATCCAATGACCGTGCAAATGAATGGGACGCCCGACACCTTGGCCGCCCTCCAGGCGGCATTCACAGTTTCGCCGTCAGCCGGTGATATCGGGCAGAACCTGGTGAACCTGATCCTGGTGGACGACGAGTTCATGGCGATCACGACGGTGGTGAACCAAACGACCCACCTTGACCTCCAGAATACCTACCGAGGGATGCTGGACACCGCGCCGGCGGCCCACGCGGTAAATGCGAAGATATTCCTGGTATTCGTCGGATCGGGCCTCTCTGACGTCACGATCCCGCCCACGAACAACGTCGACGTAAAGCTGCGACCCAGGAGCAGGACCGACGAGGTGACCGAGGCGGAAGCCGTCACGATCAGTTTCACGATGGCCAACCGGGCGCGCCGGCCCTACCCGCCGACCCAGCTCAAGCTGAACACGGTCCTCTATCCGACGAGCGTAGATTTTGATACCCTCAAAAGTGGAGGGACAACTCTCGACGATCGCGGGATCGATTCGGCCTATACGCGGCGGGACTTCCGGCGGCTGGACGAGGTCCAGCAGATCCTGACGGACGCCGGCACGCTCGATCCGACCTTCCCGGCTGCGAACAACACCAAGTACAAGGCGAAGCTGATCAAGGATCCGGCGGGAACTCCTGTGACGCTCTTCGAGACGGTATTCAATACCGGGCAGGCGACGATCTTCCTCTCGAGGACCCGGATCCTCCGGAATAACGCCGGGGTGAAGCCGACGAGCCTCCGAGTGGAGATCACGGCCCGGCACGACCTTGAGGGCGTCACCTCCGACGCTATTCAACTCCTGCGGTTCGACTTCTCGGTGGGCGCATCCACGTTGGACAATGATACCAATATGGGAGTAATTGCCCAGAACGTGACCAGCTCCCCCTTCACGGCGCCCACCGCCGGTACGTACACATTCACGATCGGGACCGTACTGCCAGTCTCCGGGACCGTGGAGGCTAACATCAACGGCGGGGTCTTCACCACCGTGATTGCGGCCGGCCTCACGACCGGGACCCTGGCCGGAGTCGCGGTCTCGGACCTGATCCGCACTAGGCACACGTCGAGCGGCTCCGGGATCGAGACTTTTCTTGAGGTCGACTCCCCGGGTGGAAGCACGGTGGATGGGTACGCGATACTCGTGTGATATAATCGACGTTGCTCCCCATGATGCCCGAGGACGTACGAGACATAGTCCGAGAGACCGTCCGAGAGACCCTAGAGAGCCTCGGATTCGACCTGCGGAACCCAACGGAGACCCAGGCGGACATGCAGGCTCTGCGCGAGTGGCGTTTGATAGTAAGGAGGGCTCGGGGGCACGTAGTGATCACGCTCCTGGGGATCTTGGTGACCGGCGCGTGCGCTGCGTTGTGGCTGGGTCTAAAGACCTGGATGAGACGAGAATAGTGGCCTCCCTCAGAGACGTGATCCGATTCTGTCAGGACGGCGAGCTCCTATGGGTCCTTGAGAAGACCGTCATCGACCTCGGCTTTGAGAACGATCCAGAGGTCCGGGGCGCGCGCCGCAGTCGTGCCTTCGTCGGGATTCCTGCCGCCGTCTTCAAAAGATTATTCGACGAGAAAGGAAAAAACATTGCCTTTGCACAAGCTTCCACCAGAGAAGATCGAGAAGCTGATCGCCCTCCGCAAACAGGGCCTATCCCTCAGGAAGATAGCTACCCGACTCGGGATCCACTACACGACGTGCCTGAACTACCTGAAGGATGATTACAGCCCCCACGAGGGGCGCGGTCAGGCACCCCCGGAGCCGACCGAGAAGATCGTAGATAGGCGAGAAATCGATGGCTCGATCGAGATGACGAGCCACGACCGGCTTCTAAGCGCAGAGGAGCTGATGAGGATCTGCCGGGCGGATCCAAAAGTATGGATTCCCGAGTATCACAAGCCGAACGTCTGGCAAGGATTTTATAAGCTGAAGAATTGGCTTCCCCACGAGAAGATCAAGAAGATCATCGCGATGGCGGAGGCGGGGAGGTCGATCCAGCAGATCCAGGAGGAGATCCAGTCTCCGCAATATGGCCACTGCAAGGTCAACCTCTTCCAATCCAGATTGATCCTACGCCGAGCCGTGCCGGAGCCGCTGGAGAAGGCGATCCTCGAGTTCGTCAGGAAGAATGTTCGACCGATCGCGGCGCCTAAGAAAACTAAGAAACGCACCGGCGAGTTCATGGTATGCGCCGGACTGTGGGATGCCCATTTAGGCATGTACGCTTGGCACTCCGAGACCGGAAACGACTTCGATGTGAAGATCGCGCGGAGGAGAATAATCAATTCCGTGGACGGCCTGATCGAAGAACTGAAACCATACCGCATCGAACGTCTGATCATGCCGATCGGGAACGACCTGATGCACTTCGATTCCGTCAGGCAGAAGACGGCGTTCGGAGATCACCTCCTGGATACCGACAGCCGCTTCGCCAAGGTCTACGTAACGGCCCTCGAATGCCTCTCGTATCTAGTCGATCGCTCCCTCGAGATGTGCGACGACGTGGATCTTCTCTACTGTCCGGGCAATCACGATACGACATCGAGCTTTACTCTCTGCGCCGCACTAGCCCA
>Ga0184640_10000026_pt1 | contig 33366 bp, 34 predicted proteins | sample PLM31_200_b2_FD_133161 | JGI IMG/M metagenome (GOLD analysis project Ga0184640, IMG submission 133161) | Groundwater sediment microbial communities from an aquifer in East River, Colorado, USA - PLM3-1_200_b2 | ecosystem: Environmental > Terrestrial > Soil > Riparian zone | place: USA: East...
CAATGGCGATTCTGATCTCTTTTCTATGATCACAAAAAGCACTAACGAAATAGCTCCTACAGCTAAAAAAGCCATGATTTGAGAATTTTCAATATTATCTGTCTGTGAATAGGAGAGAACCATCAGAAACGAGGTTATCGAAACTGCAAGGGTTATGGTACCTTTTATATCTATGGTTTTAGTATTGCCGTTGATTTTACTTCTCGTATCAGGTACTTTTATCTTTTTATTGGTTAAATCATGAGAGATATCCGGATCCGGTGACTGAATTTCCTCTCCAGAATCTTGGTTATCATGGATAAATCGTCTAATGATAAACCATAATCCAATGGCAACAAATACAATTGAGAAAAATGTAGTACGCCAACCAAAATTCTCTATTATGTTTGCACCTAAAGCCAAACCAACGACAGACCCAGCTGCAAACATTGAGCTGAATACTCCCACACCTATCGCAAGTTTCTCTTTTGGAAATTGATCCCGTATAATGCCAAATGCAATGGGAAACATAGAGATACCAATTCCTTGGATTACCCTGGCAACTACTAGAAATGTAATATTAGACGAAAGTCCTCCTAGAGTAATACCAATGATGTAGATTATCATTATAGTTATTATCATTTTTTTCCTTCCGTAGATATCAGAGAGCTTTCCTCCCACTGGTGTGGCAACAGCACCTGCAATAAGATATGCCGAAAGAATCCATGAGGATGTATTATAGGAAATATTGAATTCCTTGATAATATCAGGTATCGCTGGTAGTAACATGGTTTCGCCGTACATAGCAATTAGAAGTGCCGAGCCTAAAATAGCAAGTGTCATCCAGGCTTTTCTAGGAACCTTTTGAGCCGAGGCAGATGACGACGGCTGCCCTGTATTGTTACCATTTTGTGGTTGCGTCATTTCAAATTCAATCCAATTTAATGTGTTGGGTTTTACATCTTTTTAATGTATCGTGAATGAATTAAGCTAACATTTTTATTATTCTTTGTGCTGGTACTAATTCACTACCATTAACGTTAAGTATTATAGTTATTCCTTGACTTCCAACGGATACATTACCTTCTATACCTCCAGATAGACCATTCCTCTCAAATATTCTAGCTATTCTACGTAATATAGGTCCAGGATTATCATGAGGAATAAATGCTACTGTTTCGTTACCTCCTGGATTATCACCTGTCATTACTAGTTGAGGATCGTTTGTAGTGAACATTCTTCCTCGAGCTGCTGACATTATACCTCCTTATGCAAAACTCATAACATCACCTTTTGCTTTACCTGGACCATGTATTTTATTGAAGGCAGCATTAATCTTAATTACTGTTCTCTTAGCTGCATCAACTGCTTTTTGCAACGAGTTCTTGAAATCAGAAATATCTACTTCATCCATACCAGTCTTTCCTAATGCTTTTGTTACATTTGCTGCAGTTTGTTTAGCTGCTTTCAGTGAATCATTTAATGCTTGTGCGTATTCTGATAAATCTGGAGCTTTAATCTTAGATGATGCTTGATTTATTCTATTTACTAGTCCTTTAGTTCCTGTTACTGCATCCTGAGCTGATTTTATAGCTGCATCATAATCTTTTGTATCTGGTTTTGGTATCGTAATAGTACCATCCTCAAAACCTAAGCTTTTTAGTATAGAATCTGATACGTCACACCTATTGCGTTTGTAAATGCAGGAGTTTGAAATTGTTTCTTTATACTTCCAGATAATGAAGATGATATTTTAGGGCCAACGTTAACGTCAAATATTCCACCTATCTTTGAAAGAAATTCTGGTTCAGAGAATAGATTAGCAATGCTGTTGCTGTATTAGGATCCGCTATTGCTGTTTTCAGTTTATCTCTCAATGGTTTGAAAGTTGGATTTTCTTTACCTACAGTTTTATCTATTATTGTGATTAGGTCCTTTGCGAATGCATTTGCTTCTTTATCATTAATTGAAAATCTAGGAGTAATTTTCAAGGATTCATCATCTTTTTCAAATACTGCTTTAATCAGAGATTTGAAGCGTTGTTCTAACTCTGACCGTTCCGATATGAAGTTCCATTTTATTCCTATCTTCTTCTCAAGTGTTTTTGGCAATCTCTCAATATCTTGTTTGAATTTCTTTGTTAGATCTTTTGTTGGAGTTTCAAATTCTAAAAGCCTCTATAATCTATCGCTTATTTACCTCAGCGATACAGAAAAATCAGCCCATCTGGAATCAGGCCGTTAACAAGACGAATCCAGTGGGACTAGGAATGATGCAAGAAAGAAAGATGCAAAAGACTTTTCAGGGATCTATTATGATTTTCTCTTTCTAATTCCAAAGTTTAGCTCAATACCTCTCTTTTTCGAATAGCTGTATGTAAACGAATCATTTGGCATTACGGGGAAGCTAGACAGTTGATCTTGATTGCAAAGGGGACACCTGTTATTCTTTCCTAATATTTCCTGTAGACGATTTTTATCAAGACAGGTTACAGTCCAGAAACAATGGTCACATAGGAGGAATATTCTTTCGTTAACCTTAGGATTTTTAGTGTCACTCATTACCCTTTCTGTCAACTTCATTATTGTTATCTTTTTTGTTCGCGTTGCTCAATATGGATTATTTTGAATATTCAAAGGAAAAGTTATTTTAGCTATTAGATTGTAGTTGTGCTTGTTTACCCTATTCCTTAATATTTTTGAACAATGGACTATCGCAGAAGTGATAAACTTTAGATCCGATTTTGTTATATCATCTCTAAGGCGTTGGAAGGCAAAACATTGAGATATGCGAAAATTCTGTTGAATCCCTGTTTCGCCTAATTGTTTCTAAACGACATTTTATGGGTCAACCAACTTATGGCATTGTTTAAGAGCTAATAAGACCACAATAAAACTAGCGTAATACCGTGTTTCTTCACAACAATCTGTCCAATATTATTATTTCATTGGGATACTGAAACTAAATGTTGCACCTAAATCCAAATTATTTTCCGCCCATATCTTTCCTCCATGTGTCTCAATAATGCCTTTTGAAATGAAAAGTCCTAGTCCTATTCCTATATCGGATTTGGATGCAAATTTTGTAAAAAGTTTAGTCGAAATTTCCGGATCTATGCCTGGACCCATGTCTTTCACACTTATGATAAGAAGATTCTTTTCATCTTGTCTTTCCTTTTTCAGTATAACCCGAATATGTCCATGATGAGTAAAAGTTATTGCATTATCAAGAATATTGCAAATCACTTGCGTTATCCTGACCTTGTCTATTGTAATCTTGATACTTTTTATTCCCTCATAAATTACTACCAACCCTTTAGAGTTCTGGCCTTTACCCTCTACGTTTTTCTCTTCCAATTTACGACTATATTCCTTGACTATATCTCTTACCAACTTATCTGCATCAACAATTTCTTTTGTTAGTACTAATGAATTGTTCTCTATCCGTGTAACATCCAACATGATTCGTGCAAGTCTCTCGAGTCTTCTCGCATTTAATATTACTTCATCAAGAAGACGCCGTTGTTCTGGATCTTCAATTTTGGAATATAGTAATTCTGAAAAGCCGATAATTGGTTGGATAGGATTGCGTAATTCATGAGCGGCAATATTGATAAAATCTTTTTCCAATATTTCGACTTCTTTCATTTTTTCAAACAGTTCCGCCTGTCTCCAGAAGCTCTCAAAGACAGCCAAATAAGATGAAATTATAGTTGGACTAATTGAATGTGTAGATAGACCAACTGCATCGTATGATGAATTTTGCTTGTCATCCTTTAATTCCAGTATAAGACATTGTTTATTGTCTACTAGAAGAATAGAGATCTTCGTTTCGAGACTTGTACTTACCGTTCTAATATCTATTTTGGAAACAGTGGACTTTGTTTGCTCTATAAGTCTATCTAACTTATCAGTAGAGGGAAGTAACATTCTAATTTTAACTTTATGTTTTTCTGAAGCGGTATTCAAGAGAGGTAATGCTCCCATCGCAATTTGGCGTTTGAGTGCATTCGAAGAAGAAAACAGTATATTGACCTCTTTCCTAGCTGATCTTACCATATCCCAACCTCGAGCTATGGCATCCTCGGGATTTTGAATAATTTCAATTTCTGCCATACCAACTTTTTCTTCTATATCCTTTATCCGGAACCTGGCATCAAGCCCCTCTTTCCATAATTGTTCAAACATCGAACTAAAATGCTTTATATAAGACCGTTCGTTACTAGTTAACAGATTCTGAGCCATTCGTCCTTCATGCATCTCTTCTACAGTAGCAATAAGTCCATGTTTACTAACTGCAAAATTGATTGGTGCTAAATTTTTAACATGTCTTATTTTGACTCCCAGGTTTAGAAATTTTTTGACTAGATTAATACTCTCTTTTTCAATCCTCATAATCCATCTAATTCCTTCCCCCTCTCCTCTTCTCTGTTTTTCTAATATTTTCTTACATAATTCGAAAAAGTTGTTATAAGTTAATTGCATTCCCCCGTAATTTGATACAACTGACATACCAGTAGAAACCTCAGATAGGTGAATAATTTGTTTTATAATCAAATCCTGATTGTCTAGGATCTTGGTCTCCAATGGAATATTTCCGTCTTGTAGTTCCTTTAGTCTCTCCTCAGCTGGAATAGCCTTACTCCAAAGAGTATCGAATATCCGCTGTCCATGTTCTACAACTTGAGTTATATCGCTATGAATAAGCTCTGATGCTATCACTTCTCTTCTATCTTGAACCAATGGAGCAAGATATTCTTCTTCACTAATCATAAAGTTGCTCTTGATGCCATCTAGATGCCTAAGCTCATGAACAAGATTCAAAAGCTCCTTGCAGTACTCAAAGTTATCATGGGTGATTTCAGTGATGTATCTCAGCTTCACACCCCTCCTCTTAGCATCTAGAAACGCCTTTTTAATTGGTTTTAGGGATAGGGCAAGTGACGGTCTAGTATAGCTCATACATGTATCAATTCTCTTGGCTGCTCTGTAGAAAATCCCTGTTTCAGTATCTATAACATTCTGTTTTCCAAAGATAACTCGTGTAATTGGGTTCTTGAAATTGCTATTTACCTCTTTAGTTTTCAACGGTCCGCACTATTCTCCATCAATACGGCGTTTTGTGTGTTGTTTGATAGTATTTATCAACAGAGTAGGGTTTACCGGCTTGATAATAAATTGGTTTAGCTGTACATCGGGCATTATGGTCGTGATCTCTTCAGCGATATCCAGTGCGGTTACAAACATTATTCGAACAGTTGGATCAATACTCTTTAATTGTTGATAGAATTCAAATCCATTCAGATGTGACATCCGTATGTCCGTAATTACCAGGTCATAGTGACAATAATTTGATTCGATAAAGTGTGTCAAGGCCTTTTCAGGATCAGTAAATGAGTTGACAACCATACCTGCTGATTTTAGATATTGTGTAAATAGAAACGAAATGGATGGATCATCATCTACTAGCATAATGGTCAGTGGTTTATGGGTGGTACTGATTTTGTCAATGTAAGCCTTGCTCATCTTCAAGATTGTATTTTTCATAGGGTTTCTTACCTCGGTTTGTCGAAGTAGGTAAACAGGATATGAATACCTGTTTGTTTTCCAAGCCATTTTTTTTATTTCTTGAAAGTAGTAACTGTTTGCAAGACTGGGAAGGGAATTTACAATCCTCCACAAGTCACCTCCTATGACTATGCCATTTGCTGGTGCGTTTTTGTTCATCTTGGAACAAAAGTTCAATGTTGGTCCAAAGAGATCGTAGGAAGCACTGGTTTCTCCAGACATGGCCACTTCCAACCTGCCATAGTCTGCGCTAATTCTATAAGAGATGTCTGGAAGCACTTCTTTATGGAGTTTAGTGTTTATTATAGGCCGGGATGATACTAAATTAAGTAAACACTCTATTGCATCTCTGAATGATTTAATATTTTCTACGTTTGAGGTTTCAGGAAAGAAGAATATGACACCATCACCAACAGTTTTTAATATTTTCCCATTGTGATTCTTCACAATATCAGCAACTTCATTGATAAAGACTGTATAGAATTTTTCTATCTTCTTGGAGTTATATAGTTTTGATGTGATCTGTGTAGAACCAACTATGTCTATAACTGAAATACAACAACTCTCTGACTTGTTGGAAAAAATGACTTCATTTTTTTTCAAATTCTGTCTTGGTAGTTTTGCTTCATCTCCTCCTTCTCTAATATTACATAAGCTTAGTGGAGATATACTTGTGACTAATCGCTTACCACTATTTAGCTCTCCACTCACTACCATGAATAAGAATTAGGCAATCTATGATATAGTTGATAGTAAGTGAAGAAGCTTATTACTATACAAATTAGCTTATAATTTTAATTCAGACATACAGGAGAGGGAAGTAGGTAGACCTGACGCCTTAAGTGATTCCAAGTATATCGCGCAGAGGTGGACAAAATTTATGATTTTACTGTAAATAAATTACCTGATTTGATATTCTTGGTCATTATTCCTATTTTAATTTTTGAATCAGGACGAAAATTAAAGCTGGGGGATATAAGAAGAGAAATAATACCGATTGGATTCTTTGCGGTAATTGGTGTAATCCTGACTATTTTTGTAGTGGCATTAGGTATGAGTGCTATTTTCCATATCAAATTTATCGATGGATTGCTTTTTGGATCAATCATAGCTTCTACAGATGCCGTAGCCGTAGCTTCTATTTTCAAGAGATTCACTGTTCCTCAAAGATTGAACCTAATTATTGAAGGTGAATCGATTTTCAACGATGCTACAAGTCTTGTTTCTTTTGGTGTTATAAAGGAAATAATGTTTTCAGGCATCGCCTTTTCACTTATAGGCACTTCACTTTCATTTCTTTGGTCTATGTTGGGTGCAGTGGTTCTAGGAAGTGCTATTGGATACGTTGGGGGTAAGATATTAAACAAATGGCAAGGAGATGAATATGTAAATTTTACCTTTTCAGTTGCCTTAGCTATTGGAGGATACCTGATAGGGGACCACTTTCTTCATGTTTCCGGTGTAGTTACAACACTCTTTACTGCTTTACTACTGGTAAAAACTCATAAAGATATCTTTATACAAGTCAGGCAAGCATTTCACAGTTATTGGGATTATATGGGTTTCATGACAAATAGCTTTCTTTTTTATATAATAGGAATTCCATTAGTGTACCTGTTCCAATCATTTACGAATATTTCACTACCTTTGATATTACTGGCTCCAATTGCTATAATAATGATATCAAGAGCCATCGTAGTCTATGCCGGAAGTATAACTCTACGTATAGCTAAGGTTCGTATACCATTTCCATGGCAAAATATTCTAATTCTAGGAGGATTGAGAGGGGGAATTGCTGTAGCTATGGTACTATCTCTTCCAATGGAATATGAATTTAAGAACCTGTTTATTGCATTGGTAACTTCAGTAGTTACCATCAATCTTGTCGTAGGTCCGATACTCTTGGATCGGTATATAAAGAAATCAAATTTAGTCGATGATAAAAGACATCAACATGTTTGAAGGCTTACAAAATGTTTGAATACATTAGTATTATTACTATTATTGTACTGCATGCTGCGTTTCACTGGATCATTAGCATCAAACCACATCAAAGTTCGTCATATATACTATATTTACTAAAGCAGGAGATAACTTTTAGTGCATAATTAATGGAGAAATACTTCAGGATAGAAATAATACCGATTAATGACTGACACAAGATCTGGGGGACTGTCTCTCAGTCACTACTCCACGGATTGGCCTGGTCGGTACTTTCAGGTTGGGATGACATGCCTCCGTAGAGTTAGGGTTTTCTTCGATTTGAGGCAAGACATTCCGGTCCGTTATGCGAAAGGATCTCTTATGTGCTCACTTAACTTTGGATAATTGCTTTATATTTGGTCATTTAAAACGTATGTATCAATATGGAGAGATCCAAAAGTGGTTCAAAATCCTCGCGGTTACGGGCTTTTCAGATAGCAGTAGGCAGTATTTGTATAATACTTTCCATTGTGGTTGTGTTTTATGGTGCGCGCACTACAGCAGGGGCTTACATTTGGCTATTCCTAGCTGGAATAGGTATAATGATACTTGGAGCAGAAAGGGTGGTAAGTGGGCTGCGAGCAAAGGGTGTCAGAAGATCATCTCGCTTGATCAATATAGGTGTAGGTGCCGGTCTCATTATTTATATTGGATCAGGTTTCTTCTATCCGGAAATTGCCACAAAATGGCTTGTCATCTTTCTTGGGTTTGGTTTACTAGCTAATGGTATCATAAGAATAGTCACCGGTTTGAAAAAGAAGGAAGGAGAATCGTTTGATTTTTCTTCCCTTTCGACAGGAATTGTGATCACCTCTTTATCTATATTGGTCTTGGCGTATCCGAAACTTGGTTTAGCTCTACTTCTCGTAATGACCGCCATAGCCCTAGCTGTAAGTGGAATACAAATAATAATGGCAGGAGTCAGGGGCAGGCGTCGAGCCCTATATTCTCAAAAATATGCGAGCGATATTACTTTGTCCAAATCGTCTGTAGTTGGTGAGCAAGAGCCTTCTGCAAAAGTTAGAAAAGGAATTTGGAAGAGTGGGTCTTGGTTCATGGATGAACATGCAAGATACGCACTTTTCCGAGGAGTGAACTTTGGGTCCAGAAGCAAGCTCCCTCCTTATCTCCCAATAGCACCTATCGAAACCAAGGACATTTCGCAACTTGACTTGAAGAAGGAAATTGAATCAGTAAAATCAGAATTGGATCTCATGAAAAATCTCGGGTTCAACATTGTGCGTCTATTGATTTCATGGAAAGCTATAGAGCCTCGCCCAAACCCAAACCTAGAGGAGTTCTTACCAGAAGGTAGGCAATATCTAACATACATGAAAGAAATAATCGATGAACTATACACGAGAAACATTTACGTAATTTTAGATTTTCATCAGGATATAGCAAATGAAGTATATGGTGGAGATGGATTCCCAGATTGGGCGCTGGCAATAGATAAAGAACATGAACGACCAAAGGTCTCGCCTCCTGATAAAAAATGGCAGATGAAATACATGATAAACAAGTCCCTAAAACAAACATTCAAATCTTTTTGGGAGAACGATTTGACCAATCTAGAAGAGGGTCTTGAAAACTTCCCAGTTCGTACTCATCTAGAGAAAACTATTGGTCAGACGGTTAAATTCTTCAAGTCATTGAACAATGGTCTGGGACACCCAGCAGTTTTGGGGGTTGAACCCTTCAATGAGCCGCATCCTAGCACGTTACCTAAAAAGGATTTTGAGACCAAGTTCCTTATGGACTTTTATCGTAATGTAAATTCTGAGATAAGAAAAGTTGATGAAAACCTCTTCATATTCATTGAACCACGAGTGGATTGGACCATGTCCTCAGGTGACGGCGGCATGCCCATGAGTTATGGAGCATCGCCACTTGCTGTCAAGCAGTCATTTAATTTGGACTTTATGAAAAAGGTTATGGTTGATAAGAAAATTGACTCTACGAAATTAGTCACGTATCTTCCAAATGATCTGTCGTCAATTTCCAGCTTTGGTAGTAACGGTGTACTATCATTTCATTACTACAATTTAATGGCTGTTGCAAGCTCGTTTGTGAAAATTCCTGAATCCATGTACACGTATAAGATGGAGTTTCCTACAATCTTTGCCCAGTTACATCAGGCTGCCACTGAGCGTGGACTCGTACCATTTCTAACAGAATTTGGAGCATTCCAGGAAGCTGAACAGGTACGCGAATACTTGGATCTCCAATATAATCAGATCGAAGCGTTTCTTCTTAACGCAACTTTATGGAACTATGATATGTATAATACTAAAGAAGGTAAAGATAATTGGAATTTTGAGAATTATTCGCTCTTAGGACCTAACAGAAAACCGCGAAATATAGATGTGGTTGCACGTCCGTATCCTATGCGAAGCTCAGCGGAACCCTCTCTCTTATTTTTTGATGCCGATTCAAAATATGCTTCCATTATTCTAAAGGGGAAAGTGATATCTGACGAACCGACGGTTGTCTATATTCCTTATGGCATACATTACTCCCCTGAATTTACAGTATGGGCGACTAGTAACGAACTGAAATGGGATAAAGAGAACCAGCTTTTGTACTGGTATCCTTCAAAGGATCAACCATATAATCAGTTAATTATCGGGACAACTAACAAGCTGAATACTGATATGCTGCCGGATCAATCAAAAGACCTAGTTAGCAAAACTACCTTTACCAGAACCTTCGGCTAACTTCTATTAAAGGCAACAATAAGTAAAGGATCATATTCATAAGATAGTATTATTGACAGCTATTTTTAAAATAGCTGGGTCACCTACCTAGCAAGGTTCAAATCCCACTGATCACCTGAGGTAGAAGGTTCTAGGAAGTGACTGTCTGCTCAATTATTCGTGTCTTTCCACATATATGAAATGATTTAATCATATCTTCAACCAACTGGAAGATTTATTCAGAGAAGTAAAAGAATAGAAAAACTTATCTAGACAAGTTGTATTATGGGATTTTAATGAAATGTACTTCTATGACTACTATAGCGACTACTCTGGCATTAATTGCAACGTCTTTTGTTGCCATGCAACAAATTCAAGCCCAGGAAGGCAATTATATTATCACGTTCCTCTCAGGCAAAGACGAAGTTCCCCCGACTGAATCTAATGCCACTGCTTGGGCCAAGTTCCAGTCTGTTGACAATGGTTCACAATTGTCATATGGGGTTAGTATCAGTGGACTGAAGGAAATAACAGGGGCACATATACACAATGGAAGTGAAGGACAAAATGGTGATATTGTAGCCATTCTGTCAAATGGTAAATCTGCTGAAGTTGGAGAGGATGCAACTATATCGTTGAAGGGAAATATAACAAAAGATGATCTACAGGGTCCTTTGGAGGATAAGGAAATTTCAGATCTTGTAAGTCTAATGCGGAATGGAAGTGCCTATGTAAACGTACATACTAACGAATATAAGGATGGAGCCATCCGCGGTCAGATAGCCGGGCCAAGTACCTAATTTCGAAAGCTGGCATTGATGTTAATTATGAAATGAAGAGCCTTGAAAATCGGAATGCCCTTGAACAAATAATTGACAGCAGATTCTCATGGTGTTTTTGTAGTTCGTAGTAACGTTCTACGATAGAGTAAATGCATGAAAGATTTGTTCTACAGCTATCCCAAAAATCTTGACCACCTCTTACCCTTTTCTATTTGTACTCCTCTAACTCATCCTGGAGCTTCACCTGACGACAATAAATAATAGCCACTGTAGTTCCATCTAAGCATTCCATACACTTGATAAAGTTATCGCTAGGCTTATTTTCTACGATAAACCTTAGATAGCACTAGTATTACAGGTATCATAAACACCGGAAATATGCTTGCTGCATGGACATTAACAAATCCCACTACCATTGAGATGGCATAGAGTGATGGAATTACTGCTACGTTACTATACATATTTCGATTATACTCATATTTGAATTGTTGAACTAACAATTTGGATTTTAATATGTAGGTCCATAAGGCCAACAATAAAAGACCATTGACAATTTGTAGCAGAGCCAAATATGCAAGTGAGCGCCAGCTGTTGTACTGGAAGGTTCCCACAGTGAAGACAGGTGTAAGCAGAACTAGAATGAAGAACGTTATCGAGATTATCACTATTACCTCGTTCGGCCGTTCCAGATAATCTATAATCTTCATATAGAGAATCCATAATATGAAGATAACAACAAAGCTGCTGATTAGGGCGTATAGGTTGTTAAAAAAATCTTGTACTTCTAGCTCGTTTAGTTGACCATTTATTACCGATGGAGGAACAAGGTTATATGCCAGTATGGTGATCCCGACAAGAAGCACAGAGTCTGCTAATGTCCTGAGCCTTTCTGTATTCAAATATCCAGTCAATACGGTCAACGTCCAAAAATATTGTATACCATAATAATCTTCCCTACTTCAAGGCCTCTGATTTTTCTGATTTTGATTCTAAAATATTATTTAATACCACTGCAGTTAGTCGGTCTGGATTCGGTGGTAATCATATTGTTAACAATTCGGATGCAAACCAGAGTGATATGTCTGAATATTCATTCGGAACATTAGTTAGAATTTCGAATTTGAAGGTAACTTTAGTAAATTTTAGGAGTAGTTTGATTCATCCAACAATCGAAACATACTTCAAAATCTAGTTGATATATTTCTATTTCTTTTTTATTACATACTTGACACAGGTTTTTCATTTGTGAAATTGGAATCCATAGATCTAATATATCATTGTTTTCAACTAAGATCTGTTAGCATGTCAACAATAGTGATCAAATTTAATTATCCCATTTATAAAAGTCAAAATAAAATCAATACTCTCTTTTAGGACAGTCTAACAGAAAAAAAATGAATCAAAAATTAAGTTGCGATTCTTACAGCAATAATATCTGCAACAATTGACACAACCCCATTTCAAAGATCTCCACCTGACGGATATTTAGACTTGCTTTCTATACCGTTACCTTTGCAATGATATTATTTTATTTTTCATTAATACAAGCTTGATATAATATCCAATCTAGAATCCTCAAGTCGCTATGCAATTTATCGGACTCGATTATTGAATGGCTCTGATTTATTGTTAGTATAATTTCACTCATTTTAGACTCTATATAATCACAAATCTGGATATCAGGATTCTTCATATTTTCTAGAACCCAATTTATCAATTCAATTCTTTTTTCAAGATCTCGTTTATAGATAATATCATCATTTTGTCGATATAGCCACTTCTTAGATTCATCAATTTCTTTTTGTAATATTTGTTCTATAGTCATACAATATAATTAGGATGGTGAGGGGATTTAATATACCAAGCCCTTTAAAGAGAGGGAGTTGTAGAAAGATTCTATAAATATAAATAGTGTGAGATTTAATAATAATATCAATTTCATTACGAAAGCTGAAGAATCTTTTCTAAGCCGTGTTGAAACCAATATTTGTCGACAATAATATGGTATTGAAATTTTAAGCTGAATGAATGTATGTAAACTGCCTGAACACATAGATGGTATAAGATAAGCGTTCATCATAAAGATGCATAAATTTTATTACGATAATAACGACGAAAATTAAAACCTGGACCAAAACAAAAAACAACTATGCAATCAATGCATATAACTTGTCAAACATTAGAGATTAGGCAGGATAATGTAATAGCTCAAAACTTCCGCGGATAGAAAGGATAAGCTCATGAAAGCAATAACAGGTTGTTGTACGTGCGGTGTTACTTTAATAGAAAAGTATTTTGACACTTGTCTGGCAAGGGGAGTCAATTAATGAACTATTTTTAAGCAATTAACATCCGAGTATACCTATGGTTAGTTAGATATGAGAATGCTTTTTTCATATGTCGCTAGTAATTACCATAAGGTAGTAACTTATATTCAATTAATCGTGTAGCCAACTCTTCATTAGAGTGTGTCTCTGTTAAATGACTTTCATATGATGATAATGTTGTTTCTACATTACATATATCGCAAAAACACCTCTCTTCATAGCATTCCCTACACAAATATCTAACGTAGTCTGGATGTAATTCCCTCGTGGATTCATAAAATATAATTTTTTTTCCTCTACATCTACTACATTGTCCTATTTTACCAACTTCTGTAATATTTGACATGTTTATGATTTTCTCGTGACTTGGTAACATGAAAACTTACTTCTAATGTTTTAGATTTCCATTTCATAATTCTAGGTTAGAATCTTAGACAATTTCGAATTTAAACAGAATTCGGGTCGCTTGGCGCACTTTATTAGTCTTAAACGTGATAGTCTAATGAGCTATTATGAGAGATTGTAGATAGGCGGTGATAATCTTACTTCTATAGCACTCAATATGTTATCTATGCAACTATTTGTAATAAGCGATGGGACCCTTATCCTTGTTTCTGCAGGCAGTAAACAATTTATGGATTCTAAAATGGTACTTCGCTGTCCGATATCACTTTCTTCCCTACACTTGTCAACTAAGCTAATTAAATATCTGGTATTCTGTGTCATTATTATAATCATTATATAATGGACGTCATAGACTTAAGAACTTTTAGGTACATTCCATCTTTTTCAAATCATTTCCGTAACTACGTGGGTGCAATCATACGATGTCAGTAGTCAAATATTACGGATAACCGACTTCAAGTTTATGTTGTTAAGTTCTTGTACTTGATCTCTTCAGATAGTATATAGTTATGAAACTCAGTAAAATTTGTCGTATACTCCAGTATCTTACTTCTGTGTCATCTAGATAATAAAATGATGCTACAATACTGGGAACCAGTAAAACAATTGTTAGACTCCAATGTTATGTCAACATGTTCGTGCGGCTGGGTCAACTTTAGAAAATTCCTTTTTTTCCTTAAGTTTCAGTTATCTGACTCTACACAAATAACGAAAATTAAGAGAAAGTCTTGGCTAGTTGTAACAATGCGATTCTCGTCTTTGTCATTATGTCAATTATGAACGCAAAGGCAAATATAACATGATGTGCATACATTCATTGTTTATTATTAAATTTCAAGGTGTAAAAATATGAAGATATTGATGATCTCAACAGAGTACCCCCCTATGCAAGGTGGCGTTGGCCGCTACTCTAAGAAATTAGTCGATTCCTTGAGAAGTGAAGGTATGCAGGTTTTTGTCGTATGTAACGAGGATGGAAAAGGGGAGTTTAAGGGCATTTCGCCGAATAACAATGATAATTCTAAAGTCCTTTTGAAAATCGTTAAAGAAATTGAACCAGACGTAGTCCATGTGCAATATGAGCATGGGTTGTACGGAATACATTTAGATCCGATAAATCCTGGAAAAACACACACGAATATAGAATCTTTTTACGATGAGTGCAAAGTTCCAGTAGTAACTACATTCCATTCGGCTTATACTTTTACTCAGTGGATGAGATTGGTAGTTCCTTTAAATAATAGCAGGTTTGGACGCGTAGGAACTTTCCTTAGAATGGCGTACGACTATTGGACTCATCTTGTAAATTATGGTTCATTTAATTCGCTAAATAGACGAAAGATAGGTCCCAATAAAGCTGGGGTCGTCTTTTCTAAGTATCTAGCGAATATTATCCCAGGAAGTTCTTTGATATATCATGGCGCGGAACCCAGCATTTCACCTCCACTAGACAGGAAGGAAGCAAGAAAGATGTTTTCACTTCCTGAAGATACCAACATTGCACTTGCCGTAGGCTTTATGACTGCAACCAAGGGATGGGATGTAATTGGAAAGATGAAGGTACCCGAGGGCTGGAAAGTTGTAATAAACACTTCAAGAAACCATTACGGAAGGGAAAGACTAAAAGATAAATTTGAAAATCAAGGTGTGATTAATTTGAATAGGGGATTTCTTAGTGACAGAGAGTTGTCATTGCTCTTCTATTGTGCCGATGCTCTTATCCTACCTTACAAAGTAACCTCTGGTTCAGGTGTGATGTACGATGGATTAGCTCATGGACTTCCGTTCATTTCAAGCAAGATAGAATTTTTCAAGGAGTTTTCAGATATGGGCTTGGGTATTTCAGTAGACCGTAATCCAGTTGAATTCTCAAAAGCTCTTCTAAAACTAGAAGTGGATTATAAGAGATACAAAGATGCGGTGATGAACCTTAGAAAGAATCTACTCTGGAAAGAAGTTGCCAATAAGCATATCTTACTCTATAACTCGATTATTAACCGTCCTCCCTCTCCTCTCATAAGAAAAATCATTAGATAGTTTTAGTCGATTCTTGAATAACGTTTATAGCATAGTAGAACTTGCTAATTATGATTTCAGAACCTAATGCTTCAATTAGAGAGGGCGAAGGTCAATCCAATATTAGTTCCTGATGAATCTAATTGGTGGGAATCAAAGGCAGTGTTTAATTGCTCGGTTCTTAACGATGGTAAGACTATTCATATGCTTTATAGAGCAATTGGCGAATACGAAGATTATGTTTCTAGGATTGGTTACGCATCAAGTAATGATGGTCTTTCATTCACTAGAAGAAAGGAAGTAGCAATATATCCAGAGGCGGACTATGAAAGGTATGGTATTGAAGATCCTCGCTTAATGACTATTGAAGAAAAAACATATGTAACGTATGTGGTGCTTTCGAATTATGTTAAAAATAATCCATCAATATCTACTGCCCTTGCTAAGACAGACGATTTTTCTCATTATGAAAGACTTGGCATAATAACTATACCTGGTTCCGAAGATAAGGACGTTGTACTATTTCCCAAATTTAATGGAGAAAGTGGATTTCAAAGATACATGATGCTGCACAGACCAAGTAACTGGGTAGGACCACAGTATAATACAGAAAGACCAAGTATATGGATTGCAGAAGGTGATTCAGTCACCAATTTCAAAAAGCATTTGCCTCTCGTCAAACCAGAACAAAGTTGGGAGGCACTAAAAATAGGAGTAGGTGTTTCTCCCATTAAGACAAAAAAGGGTTGGCTTGTAATATACCACGGAGTGAGCACAGACCATGTTTACAGTGCTGGAGCCTTTCTACTTGATCTAAAGGAACCCCATAAAATTCTAGGAAGGACTAAAAGACCTTTGCTAACTCCTGAAGAGGATTATGAGATTAAAGGCGATGTTAATAATGTCGTCTTTCCAACAGGGGCTTGTATTTTGGATAATAAATTATTTATTTACTATGGCGCTGCAGATAAAGTGTGCTGTGTTGCCACAGTTGATTTACAAGATATATTAGATTATTTATTGTCACCTGAATGTTCAATCTGATTTAAAGGAATCAGGATGTAAGTCCTAATGTTCTTCCTGTCTGATTTTCTTAATCGTTTTGCTTTTCTTTCTGCTAAAAAGAGTTCCAACGTCCCCTAATTTGATATCAAAATTCTGACCTTGTGGGGGTTGCCAAGTTAGTCTCTTAGGATATCCTAGAGGTAACAAAAATGTGCATTTTCTCCTTTCCTTTTCTTGAAGAGTGGTATAACGTTCCTTGCGATAGTACTGAGTGTCGAAATATCATTTTAAAGATTTAATATCAAATGGTTTCTGTAAAGAATTCAACATGTATAACATCTTTTTAATATACCTCTCCTTTGAGGGAACCATGACTAACTGTCTTTGATAAAATTCAATCAAGTGCTCAATCAGGCAATTAGATTCTTGTTCGTTTTCTCCTGATGATAAACGAGTAAGGATCATCGCATACCAGTACTGCACTAACGCATCTTCTCCGTAGTTTGATTCCAGATCTATTATATACGAAAAATTAGAATGACATTTTCTACATAAGCCATCATTTACATCTACATGTTTTTTTTCAACTATGTGACCACACTTTGCCTTTATCATTGTATTTGATAAATAGTATTGTAAAGAAGACATATTAACGCTCTGGTAGTTCAACCTGCTGACGTATTGAAGAAAACATTGTAATTGCCTTAGATATTTCAGCTAATTTGTTAGTTCGGCCGGACATTGATGGGCTGAATTATAATATACTCTTAAATGGATGTCTCATAATCCTAATACTGGCTGGATGGATTTTGCGAGACTGCTTTACTGGCAAAGATTTGAGGAACTTTGTAAGGTAATCCTTCGCTTAGAACGTGCAGAGTTTCGCGCCCTTGAGGGTGCCGGAGGTGATAGTGGAATAGATGGAAAATCATGTTAGTAATGGATTATGATGATTAATATCCTAAAGAAGTTAAATCTTCTGAAGGTAGTTTTGGACTACCCAGAGGTGTTAATATAACTCGGAATAAAACGACCATTCTCCTTACGGGAAACAAAGAAACAGCAGATGCATTTTCAAAAGTTTTGACAGCAAATGTACCAAATGTTAATGTTGTTGAGGTTTTAGAAGAAAGGGACTAAGAAGATAAGAAATTCAATATGGATAAAATAATCTATAATATTCAATTTTAGTTCAAACCAACAGATTTATTGGTGCACTGAAAAAGAAGTTAGACTTATTATAATAAATTCTTGGCAGCACTTAGAACAAAGTTCTGTAATATCTGGCGTCAGCTACCTTAAATGATTCTTTGCATTCATTTATTGATTAAGCTTTAAACAGTCATAATGAGTATAGTATGGACAGGAACATTCACTGAAGGTAGCAATAGAGCACAATATCTCTAGTTAAGGTAGGGCCGGATACAATATATAATGTATTATTGCAGAAAAAAATACAATAACGTATACTGGCAAATATGACTCTAATTTCAAAAACTATTACCTTACGTGTCCCCTCTAACTTAATCTACCGTGCTCTTAAGGATACACGTTTAGAAGAGCTTTTTCCCGAATTCTTTATTGGAATCACAAGAAAATTATCAATTGATAAAACAAATGAAGAGCTGGCTTTTAAGACAACTACTCAAGACGGTCAGATTGAAATCATAGAAACATTCAGGTTAATAATATCTGGAAATAACAATACACATGTCATATACACTACTCAGATAAATATAGAAGGTGACATAGCAGTAGAATCAATACTCAGGACACACATAGCAAATATTTTGTATTCACTTTTGATGCTTGAAACAGGATATATTAATGGATTGATGGAAAAAGAATGATGACTATAGCAAATATAAAGAATGATATAACAAATCATGTTAGCTCAACTTAATCCAGTTTAATAAATAGATAAATAATGATTAAAAAATCATTCGCGGTGGTTACTATTTTAGTCTATATCAATGTCCAAAAATCTAAATTCCATCCTATCGGTATAAGAAATTCCTATAAAGTAGAGACTTTTATGCAAAGGTTATGGTACGAAATTTTCCGAAGAATCCAAGTTGTGTAAAATACTTAGTACCTCTACTATTAATGGTCTTAATTACTCCACTTATGTCTGCTTATGGAGAAGATAAGTTTTCTATTCAGGTGCAACTGAAAGAAAAACACAGTATATTATTAGATTGATGTGGACGGAGGTTTGTGACCCATTTTGGCCCTAAATAGCAGTTTAATCGAATTCCATTGCTACCACAAAAAAGACTAAAATATAATGAGCCCGTCGGGACTCATGTTGTTAACAGTACGAATCCGGAGGGGTTTGGATCAAATTTGATTCACAGACGACGAGGATTCAGGTTTTTGTTTACAGAATTGTCTCTAAGTTCAAATTTCACTCAAAATTTGTGAATAATGAAACTGAGTTTGAGAACGATAAAGTCCGTTGATACGCAGCTCAACAGGCAGAATCTTGTAAAATAAAGATACCCTCCCTGGCTATCCTGTTATCCAACTTTTTTATAGTACTCTAAAGTATTTACCGATGGCTGGTGGGCTTGATTGCTTTTTGTTTATCATGCAATCAAATCAACTCCTCCCACCGGTTGTCAGATAACCGTGTTTTCGAGTTAAATTCGTTGTATTTTAACGCAATACTTTGTTCCAACTAACCACTCCAACCGGTTATGATTGAAATATGATATCGTCGGGATATAAGTTGTTAATAACGCAAATCCAGTAACTAATTTTATTAATTAGAAAACGTTATTTAAATTATGAAACAATTACTTGTTGGAATACCACTTTTACCAATTCTGGTGGTCCTTTCCATTTCAGTGTTGACATCACCTACTCTGGCACAATCATGGTCTCAGGGAGCAGCTATGCCGACTGCAAGATCAGAAATTACTGCTACTAATATAGGAGACGATATTTATGTTGTCGGCGGGTTTGATGGATCAGGGGATGCCTCGGATGTTGTTGAAGTTTATAACGTCAAGAAGAATTCTTGGAAATCGATAGCCTCTCTACCGCAGGCATTGCATCATTCTGCTGTCACGAGTTATGATGGAAAAATATACGTGGCAGGTGGATTTATTTCAAGGGAATGGATTCCAACAAATCAACTGTTCATATATGATCCAATAAAGAATCTGTGGACAGAAGGTAAATCGATGCCCACTCCAAGAGGTGCTTTAAACGCTTTATTTGTTAAAGGAACTTTATATGCAGTAGGTGGACAAGATGAAGCTAGAATTTTGAATATAAATGAAGCTTACGATCCACTCACGGATAGCTGGATCTCTAAAGCACCGATGCTTACAGGTAGGCATCATGCTGCGTCTACAACGGTTGATGACAAAATATATGTAATCGGTGGACGAACAGCTGGCTCTTCACCTATAGTAAATGTAAATGTTAATGAGATGTATGATACGGAAACAGAAAAATGGACAGCGGTTAGGCCTATGCCGTCGGAGAGAAGTGGAATTGCGGCTGCAGCAATAAATAATAGCTTCTTTGTGTTTGGAGGAGAGGATCTTACTAGGACTTATGCCAACAATGAAAAATATGATACGGAGGATGGTAAATGGACATCACAAGAACCTATGCCTACTCCACGTCACGGTTTGGCAGCCGTTTCAGTAAATAACAGGATTTTTGTAATTGGTGGAGGACTGGAACCTGGATTAAGCGTAAGTGGTGTTAACGAGATTTACCTGGTCAAAAACTTAAACAATACATTCACATACATTTTATTGCCTAAATAATCTTTATAAATGGATTGATTAAGCAAAAAATTCCGGTACTTCTGATTTTTGGATATCCACTAAGCGTTCGATTCCTTGGGGGTCTCGTCTGGATAAAAAAGGTCGCCGAATATCTTGAAAAAAGTGAGGTTTTCAATATAAGAAAAGTTAGCAATGGTCGGGAAGCAAAGGGAAGAGTATTTCCTCACATACTTGACATCCGTGCTCTTTTGGAGGGACTTTTTACCAACCCTAAGATCGCCATCTTAGATACATATGGAGAGGCGGCTATATGGATGTGGATCCTATTGCGTTTATTCAGACCGGGTACAAAAATAGTAACAATATTCCATCACTATGAGCCATTTTTTGTCGGGCACAACAAAGGTGGAGCACTCCGTAGGAAATATTGTAGTTTACTTGACCTCTTTACCAAAATAATGCTAAAGAATAGTGATAGTATAATGACTGTCAGCAGCGCTTCTTTGTGTCAACTGCAGGATATATTGAAGATTAGGTATACCAAGAAGATAGTAGTTGTTGGTTGTTCAAGTTCAGACGATTTATCGATGCCTAGTGAGGGGAAAAAAGACCTTGATTTTCTGTGCGTAGGAAGGCTTGAAAAATTCTATGGAATGGAAAATATTTGGACCATTATAAAAAAGAAAAATCCTACAAGCAAACTTGTCATGATAGGACCTGCTTCTTCAAACGATTTGTCACGGTTATGCGATATTGGTATAGATCATATGGGCATAGTTTCTGATGAGAACAAGCTCATTCTCTATAGAAGAGCAAAAGTTTTCCTTTTTCCTTCAATGTTTGAAGGATTTAGTATAGCAATAACTGAAGCGCTTTCTGCAAGATTATCAATAGTAGCCTGGAAACTTCCAGTTTTTGAGGAAAGGTTCCAGGATGGGTCTCTCAACAATGGGGAACTAGTGCAGATAGGAAATCACGAATTATTTGCCCAGAAGGCATTGGTGGCGCTTAAGGGATATGACAAGTGGCTTCAACTAGAACCAGTTCGCGCACAAAAATTCAAATTGACTAAGACTTGGGACGACGTAGGAAATCAGGTGGTTTCTGCTCTGAATAAATTATCCTAATGGTATGGGGTACTCCAATGAAATATAGTAGAAATTGCTATAGTCTCTGATTTAGTTCAAAAATTATGATATCAGTGTAAGATTGAAAATAAAGCGAGATCTATTCGAGCAGGCCGGAAGGGATTGAATTTGTGTACAATGTGGTTCTGGTTCTAGGGATTTGTGAACCATATTTGACATTAGTTAAGGGATAAGGTATTTTTTGTTTGTTGTAAATTGATACAAGCTTATTTTTTAGACATAAATACCGTGTAATGTCCGGGGTTCTGTGGTTCTAGTAACAGTAACACTAGTAGTTCTATGAATTCGACTGACAAAGATTATTGTAATTTATTCTATTTTTTGAACTGCTCTGCTAATTTTTCTATTTTGGTCAGAACGTCAGGTGATGGTTTCTCAATGATTTCCCTTAACATCCAGTATTTGCCATTATGATAAATTAGTGGTTTTACGTTCTCATCTGCAGATATTTCAACGACTTCTCCAACAAACATAATGTGGTCTCCAATTTCTTCATATCTTTGAAGTTTACATTCGGCATTCATTGCACAGCCACTTACCATGAGTGTCTTTATTTTGTTACCATTGTAAAACTTGACATCTATTCCTTTCAAGACAGCCACTTTATCTACATCTCGACCAGAATATCGACCACATATACTAGACACTACGTTTTGTTCTTCACCTGCCAAATTGATTCCAAATTCCTTTGACTCGATAATATTGTGTGCAGTTGCATCTTGCCCCCGAACGTTAACTGCAATGAGACTCGGAGAATAAGATATATGGTGAGTCCATTCTGCTGCCATCACATCTGGACCGAAAGGACCATCGCTTGTAATCAATCCTACATTTGTAATAAATTGTCTTGTACGTCTGTCATTCCATTGTAGATTCATGCATAGTTTGCGTTGAAATAGTATTTATCAATAAGGTAAATTTAAGGACCTATATAGTCACGGGTTCGGTGGGATTGATAATGCTAGCAGTCTAATTCTGAAACCCGTTATTGAAGTCCAATTCTCATTTCTTCAACTCTACTTCAGATCAATCCAATTGATGCATTTGAAGCGGTGTCGTCGGGACGTGAATTGTTAACAATTCTGATCCTATAATGGATTATTTGACTTTCGTCTGAGTATTCTTAAACGTGCAAATAATATTTTTAATTCAATTTATCATACGAACAGTGTAATCTGAATCAAACGGTTTATGGACAAATTTAACGTGAAAAATGAGTTTGTGTTCACTTATATCATAACTCCTCTTGCTCTTCCTTCTCTTCTTCCTTCTCTTCTTCCTCGTCCTGTTCAACGTCTTCTAGCTCATGGGTTTCATCTTTGATCTCTTCTCTTTCTTCCTCTTTCACTTCTCTTTCAGATTCCTCGCTCATGGTCTAAGAATTAAGAATACAAACTATAATAAAAATAATTACAAATATTTAATATCTTATTAATAACAAGATTAGAACCACTTGATTTTTAGAATTGGTTTCCACGTTTCAATAGCGGGTAGAATTCAAAACACTGTTTCAAATGACTTAAAATTAGGATGCACTGCATTTCAGATGTTTACAAGAAATCCTAGGGGTTTCCTTGAAAGAGAGATTACAGAAGATGAGGTTTGTATATTTAAATCCGCCCTAGACAAAAGTGGTATTCAAAAGGATTCTGTTGCGGTTCATATGCCGTATATGCCAAATTTATCAGGACCAAATAGTGAGGTATATGAAAAATCGGTAAACTCTTTTACAAATGAGTTAATAAAATGCTCACGACTTGGTATTAAATATCTAATTGTAAATCTTGGATCTGATCGTGGACATGGTAAGGCAAATGGAATAAAACAACTAGTAAAAAGTTGTGAAAAGGCAGTTGATAATTTTAAATCCTCACACAGTAAAAACTTGAATGTTACTACTTTACTACAAAATAGTGGAGGAGTAGGCGCAGTCCAATATAATATTATAGGAAGAAACCTCGAAGAATTAAGAGAGATTCTTGACAAGTTACCAAATAAAGGATACGGAATTTGTCTAGATACTTGTCATGCCTTTGCATCAGGGTACGACCTGAGGACCAGAGATGCATGTATCAAATTTATTGAAAAGTTTGATAAAAAAGTTGGCCTTGAAAACATTAAGTTTATTCATTTAAATGATTCAATGTCAGAAATTGGTTCAAATCTTGACCGTCATTATCATATTGGTCTAGGTAAAATCGGAGTTGAAGGCTTAAAAACAATAATAAATGATAATTCATTAAGAGATTTGCCTATGGTGATGGAGATGCCTATTGATTCTATAAGGGACGATTCGAAGAACCTTGAAGCAGTACTAAAACTTAGAACGTAATTCATCATTTTGAAAAAATATTATTGAAACCAGATGTTTGGAAGTGAAAATATGAAATATAAATGGAAAATGGAATATGAAGATACGGTTTACAAAATTTATGACTGGAACACAAATCTCGCAGCGTACTTCTTTCCAAAATACGATTTGGTAGAAACTACAGACATCGAAGAAGACCAATTTATTGAAAAACTTAACCAGTCACATGAAAAGGTTAGAGGAGGGAATATTCTTTTTCCCATGATAAAATTGGACTTACTTGATAAGGAAGAAGGATTAGACTTGGATTATACTATTGTCGCACTGGAACAAAATCTCAAACGAATCAAAGTATGGAAGGAATGGTTACTCCAGAATCACAGAAAATTTGCGATAATTGGAAATGCGGTATATACTTCAAGAGAGGACAGGAATATGCTTTCAATTGCTCTTGGAATCGACTCAATTATTATACTTGGAGAAAAAGAAACGCTTGTTGCATTAGCTCCATTATTGGATGAACTGCATGAAGCTGGTCTTTTATAGAAAAATTTGTGCCTATTACAAATAACCGAATATTTGTTACCGATCTAAACGATTGAATTTCTGATCAAAAACTGACATCAGCTTATCAATTTCTGTAGACAGGACCGTCGGTACCCACGACGCTATCGGTTCTAAAACGAGATTCTGATATAGAAATGAACTGCTAAGCTTTAAGTTTTTGCTTTTTTAAGGCATACTAACGACAACTACTTTATTCTGGTAGTTAGTGGTCTGGTTTCGGTGGTTTGTGAACCATTTTTGACATATTTTTTCGGTTCGATACATTATACTGGTTTCATTTATAATATATTGTGGTACAAGCATGTAGATGATTGGTAACTTTCCTTCATTTAATTAGTAACTGATTGATATGTTTGTATCGAATTTCTTATTAACTCTTGTAACTTACTTTCATCTCATGGAAACACGAACCAAGAACAAGCAATTTCTGTTTATTGTAATATCTGCTACATTTGTAACATTGATGATATCGAGTTCTATTACATTACAAGCGCAATCGGAGACGATGGAGTTCAACGAAACGAACTTTCACAATCCCCTGAAAATAGACAATAAGTACTTCCCCTTAGAGCCAGGGACTACAATGATCTACAACGGCACGAGTGAGGACGGTGAGCCTACTCGTGATGTATTCGTAGTGACCAACGATACAAAAGAGATCCTCGGTATAAGCACACGTGTAGTTCACGATGACGCCTATGTAAAAGACGATCACGAAGAAACAACGGATGACTGGTTTGCACAAGATGACCAAGGAAATGTCTGGTACATGGGAGAATATACAACCGATCTTACCAAAGAGGGTAGCCATGAAGGTTCTTGGGAAGCAGGCGTGAAAGGAGCCACGGCCGGAATAGTCATGGAAGCTCAACCGAAGGTCGACGATACGTATGACCAAGAGGTAGCCAAGGATGTCGCTGAAGACAAAGGCACGGTTCTCAGTCTGAATGAAAAAGTCTGCGTACCTTATGGATGTTTCTCCAACGTGCTCAAAACTGAGGATATTAACCCTCTTGAGCCTGACATTGTGGAAAACAAATACTATGCACAGGATATCGGATATATCAAGGGAGTAAAGGTGAAGGGCGAATCAGGAGTGGAGACTCTTGTACAAATCAACGGTACGGGCGAGAATAATACGGGCCTGTTACCGGCAAACGTAACAACTACACCAGCGGAGGGATAACAACATAGTACGGTCAAATATAATGACCTCCTAGTTTTTTGAATTAAGTTTACTGAAAAAGAGATTAAAAAGTGGTTTTTACTCTATCGAGAATATTCAGTCAGAACTAAATTAGAAAATTCTGATGTTAGAAGTTCTATTGTGTATGGGTCTATTATCATTCATTAAAATTTACGAGGTCCTACACAATATCGAGGGTCCTCTGATATATTACGAAACCCAGGTGGACATTCCGCTTTACCGTCAATTGGTGGTCCGACACAGTGGGGGGTGAATGAATGAAAAGTTTGGATATCTCGGTAACTCTTAGGAGGAGGTGTATCACATAGAACATTCTCTGGTCCAAAGCAAATACCCCCTTCCTCACTACTGAATCTATAATCATTTGGGCATGTTTTTTTGACTGTTCCTTTTCCCGTACATTCATCTTCAAGGACTCCGCTAACCGTGTAACCGGCAGGACAGCCAGTATCACTACTTCCCGGTCCACTATCTCTGATACTATAAATTTTATGCTTTCCCTGTTCTAGCGCCATATCGCTGGCTGAGGAGTTCGCTAAAGTAATAGAACTGACAATTATGGTAACTAATAATAAGAACAGTAGTTCTGACGAAATCTTCCTTGAATTATACTGTCTCATAATTTTTGCTATTACAATTCCATCTATGTCAATATTAAACATTCCCCAGTTAGAATCCCTTTAATGAGTACTGTCATGTACATATAATCAATTAAAACTTGAAATAGATAATAAATCTATTTTATAAAATCTGATAATGTTGTTTGCTTTACTTTTTCCTTTGGTTTCCAGTTGAACTTATTCTCTATTTCTAGCTCGTGATTTATTTTCTGCAAGTTTTCTTGTAAACCCTATATCAAAAGGATCATTAAATCAAAGTAGTCAGTTTTTTTATTTAGTCAGTCATGGAAATTGACCAGTCCAACTGATTTATACACTACCTTGTATCTCAATATCAAATGAAAGAAGGCAAAGTGAAATTAAGACATTCCAAAGCAACTGATGTTAAGAGTATAATCGAACTCCAAGCACAATTGGACAGGCCTTTACCGAAAGACAGATACGAAACTAAAAAATTTCAAAAACTCATCAAAAGTTACACCCAGTCTAGTTCTACTAGAGGTAATCGTGGTATCATTTTAGCAACGACTGGTTCAAAAATAATTGGACTAGCTTCATTTGTATTACTTGAAAGACTTAATCAACCGTTTAGGGAGTTCTGGATTCCAGAACTAGTAGTTTCTGAAGAGTACAGAAGCCATGGTATAGGGAAACTACTGATTCAGAAGTGTGAATCCATCGCCAAAAGAAAGAAATGTTATCGCATAAGACTTGAGTCAAGAAATGATAGAATTGATTCACATAATTTTTACAAGAAAATAGGATTTCAACAAATTGCACTAGCCTTTGAAAAGAGGATGTGAAAGTAAAAAATAAAAAATTTAGACAAGTGCAAATTCAAGGAATAATATTTTTCCACCTTAAATTATCCAAAGCTCCCCCTCTTATTCCGTTTGATGACATTACAAGTACAATGGGCATTATTCTCCTATCAGGATATTTCATTAAGTGAATTAATTCATCTACCGTGGGAGCACTGTCTTCTCCATATTCCTTTTCCTTCATTAATCCTTTAGCGATTTTTTTCCAGTTTATAAACTCAATCTTGGGAGATGAATTCAAAATTGTCTTAAACCTCGTACAATATTTGATAAGATTACACCATAGTTAGATGCTGATTGTCAATGTCTTTTATGATATACTAATATAGGAAATAGTTTATACCAACGATCAGAAATAATTAGCATGATGTGCAATGGAAGGAATTGGAGAACCCAGTTTTGGAGTTGAATCAGTTGCTAACGAGAAGTTAACTTGGATAGATATCCAAGAACCTACACGTCAAAAAATGAAGGTACTCGAAAAGCGTTACTCTTTTCATGAGCTAAATATTGAGGATTGTCTTTCAAAAATTCAAATCCCAAAGCTAGACAGTTATGATGACCATGTTTTTGTAATTCTTAACTTTCCTATTATTGAGAAGGATCGAGGTGAGCCACACCCCACTCAACTTGCAATTTTTGCTGGTCATGATTATTTAGTAACAGTTCAACAGGGAAACCTAAAGCTTCTTGAAGAAGCTTTTCAACTTTGTAAGGTTGATGAAAAATACCGAGAATCCTTTATGGGAAATTCATCAGGATATCTGCTACATAGTATATTAGATCTGCTTGTCGATGACTTACTCCACATACTTATGAAAATTGAAGGAAATCTAGATGATATAGAAGACGTTGTTTTCGATGATAGGGTAGCCGTTGCACGAGAAGTATCACTTCTCAGAAGGGAGATAACCACCCTTAGAAGATTGCTATTTCCGCTGAAGCGAACAGTATTAGATCTTAGTAAAGAAATACAGAGATTAACTGAAGAGGATCTTACACTGTACTTCGACGATGTAAGGGATCATATTGATAAGGTGATAGAAGCCCTTGATGAATCAAAGGAAACCATAGAAATATTCAAAGATACGGACCATATGCTTAGCACAGAAAAGTCTAATAAAATATTGGCAGTTCTTACGATATTATTCACGCTATCAATTCCAGCCTCAATCTTCGCAACATTCTATGGCATGAATATTAATTTACCTGGTGGTATAGAAACAGGTCCAGCCACATTTCTGGGAGAATATACTTCATTCATTATTCTGATAATTGCATCAATAATACCTACAGCAGTGATGATGTATTGGTTCAAAAGAGAAGGATGGTTAAAATCTTAAGTCAAAAAAACGTCTAGGGATAGCTATTAAATCAACTGAAAAGGGAGATCAAACTAGAGGACTGAACTTGAAGCATACCTGCACAGATAATATCTGAATTTTTGTGATTCCACTCAAAGTGTACTTAAATAATCAAAGTAGATGACAACAAGATTCATATCTGCTTGGTCCCGAAATGGGAAGGGTTCTACTAATAACTAATTCTGGTTTATTAGAATATCGTTACTTTATGTAATATCGAAATAATCATGCTATAATCAAGCAAAGTTGTGAATCCGTCGGGACGTGAGTTGTTAACAATTCGGATCCATGTACTTATTTGGCTTTTGAATATGGACATAAAAATAATTCTTGTGTGTTTAAACCACTGCTATACTTGGATGTCAATCTTGCTTAAAATATCCATTTTTAATTAATTCCCCCTGCTAGACAAGTGTCACAATACTTTTCTACAAGCGTGGCATCAACCATGTTATAACTTGCTATTTGAGTTGCTATGTCACCACACACAGAACAATAACCGTCTCCTTTCTCAAGCATAAATCTTTTTTTTCTATCCCGAGATGTTCTAGGGTTTGAAACGAGGTCTCGAAAATCTTTGAGTTGCTCTTTTGATATATTTACTGGCCGCAATGTAGGGGTTGGTCTAGGTTTATTACTACGAGGATTATTTCCGTAAAAAAACTTATGCATGTTTATGATACACGCTAATCGTATATCTATCTATGTGTTCAGTGTCACAGACATATATTTGGCCCTAATGCAGTTTTTCTAATATTTGGAAACAAAAAATTAATTCTGTATGTTTAAACCACTGCTAGACAATAGTTTTGAATCTATCTTTTTCTTCATGTTGAGGATGATCGATTCAGTCACGGATACTTAGATCACATAACATTTTAGTTACCACTAAACATTCGGTAGCAGTAATCAAATCAGGATTCTGTTTAACGATGGCAGATTTTCCCCGATCTTCAATGTTGTCTACTATCTGCTGAGTGATATTTGGATCCTTAATGAGAAAATTTTTTATCCTCTCTTCAAGCTCGTTACTTTTCTGAGTATTGATTGACATTCAAACACCAATGACAGTGACAGCATTCTGCTAATTAAGCCTTGATGGTTATTCTAAATTTTAGACTTATTCTTCAAATCCGCTACAAGTACACTTTAGACAATAATTATTTCCATGCTTATCAGAAACATGATGGTTTCTCGGATGATGACATTGTCCGCATTGGTTGGAGTTACTAGCCACTGATATCTTGTTTACGCCGGGTTATATCCTTTTAAATAATATACCACTTCGAGCTTTGGAAACTAAATAAATATCGTACACTCAAATAAGATACAATGTCAAGTGGAAGCGAAAAATTGGAGATAAGTTTCTTCGGAAACTCTATGAAAAGACGGTAAATAATGGAGTTGAGACTGTCGACAGATATGAGATCGGACAAGAAATTGGATTACTAGATGAACAGACAGACAATATCGTAAACGAATTAACCTCCTATGGCTATATAAAGAAAATAGTTGGAATTAAAATACACTTAACTGATGATGGAAGAAAAAGAGCCGAAATCTAAGTTATTTTATTTTAATTTTCTTCTTGCTTCTTGGTCTTTCTTTTTTTCTATCAATTTCCATTTCCTTAAGATTTCATCCCAATTACTTACTTCTCCTTGTGATTCCTTTAATGCTTCTAGGATATAATTTGCAAATTCTTCGAGGTCTTCCTCTATATCCTTCAATTTTCTTATTTGGGCACTACTCTCCTTTAATTCTACCTTTCTAAAAAGAGAGAATTTTTCCAGTCAAAATTTAACGGTCATTAAAAAGATACTCCGGAAGGGATTTAAACTGCTTTACAATATGAATCCTTTCCGTAATTTAAAGAATATAAAAATATTCGTGACGTCGAATGACAAGAATTGCTATTGACCAAAGCGGACCGCTCGGACTGCATTGTAACTCTTACGAGCTTGATATTAGCGAGCAAAGTTAGGATAGAATATTTAGGTATTAATCTTCGGAGGTATCTACAGAATCATATGCCTCTTTTTGTCGATTCTCCGCAGGACTGTTAGGATCACTCTCTACAGGATTTGTCTTTTTTTTGATACCATCATGCTCGATATTCTCACGGTCCTTACCTATATCTAATTTAGTCCAATATACTATTTCAACATTCAAATCCGGGGGTCTTGAACAGTCGGGATCTGGATTGTCAACAATTCGAATCCAAAGAAATTCATTATATATTTAGACGGAAACATTTAGCATTTTAGAAAATTTTATCTGTAATAATTCCACCAAATGGCGTCAGTGGGATTTGAACCTTCCTAGTAAGTGGGGCCAGCTAATTTTGGAGTAGGACAAAATGGTCACAAGGGATTGAGGACAAATTTGTCCCTAAAAGAGGATTCAAAAGGTTCTGTCAAGTCTATAGCGGATTAACTACTGTAAATAATCGTCGGATGTCAAAAGAATAACAACTAATAGGACATGAAAGTACTGAAAACACCAATATGTACCTTCATTATATTATTTTTCCGTAAGATAATCTATTTAAGCTAAACTTTAGTATTATAAAAATGGAATGAGTTGACCTCACTCCTTCACATTAGAATCCTGCGTGAACGACGTATCGTTCCTAGCCGTGAGGAGGGAACGCTCATTATACTTATTAGTTAACTGAAGAATATAGGAATTACATAAGCTTAAAGGTTTCGATTTTTATTCATAATTGTGGGCATAGATATTAAAGGGCTTGATTATGTTCAAAATTATCTCAACGAGTTAGCAAGTAGTGCAGATCCTAATAGCTTCAATGAATGGGCAAATCGGGTCGGAGGAACTGCAAAAGAAATATGTAATGACCCAGAGTGCAAACGTATCAAGTTAATTAAAAATGGATACGGTAAAGTAAAATTCCAATTTGCAGATAAGGAAGCAGTAGATTGTGTTATTCAGGCTATCAATACACACCCAAACTCAATGCCTACGGTGCAACAAGAAATATTCAAAGGATTTACTACAGAACTTGAAAAAATAAAGAGAGCATTTTAAACTTCAACAAAATATGAATTAGTTTTAAACGGAACATGTAGGCTGAATATTGCTTCTGAATTATTTGATTCGTTCAAAACATAGGCTCTTTCTTGTTTAACTTCTGTCACTAACTTCTTACCCACACCTACTATGTTGTATTTTTATGTTTTAAAGAACCATTCTGTATTATTGCTAACCACTTCTTTTTGACTACTAAATTAACTAATATAAAGAAAATGAATACTATCCTTGAGAACGAACTTAAGAAGTACGAGGCTAACACTGGTGATGTAAGTGAGTAACATATTCAAATGTGGACGGTGTAGGGATACATTCATAGAGGAAGAATATGATAAACATGCTTGTACACCAACTTTAAAAGATGTTCAAAAGATTGAATTTGATTATTATTATGTTATGAAAAACGGTATAGGGAAAGAAACCATTGTTATAAAAGGAATGGATGGTATTTTATATGAATTTGTAAGATGCGAGAGGTTAGTATCTGATAAAATTCCATTTTTACCCGTCCGACGAAACTTTACAAAAACGAAAATATGATAAATCCGACGAAGACGGAACAGAACCATTCAAAATGTACTTTAATAAAATTCTGAAAGTGATGACCTGGTTCCGTTGGGATACGACTGAATATTTAATTGGAACATAATTAGAATTCTAAATCTGACCTATAGTTCTAATAATAAGATGTTGGTTTTATGCGACATGTATTTGATTTTAATACTGTCTTCGGTCTCTTCTACTGTTCCATTGGAAGATTTGTCTAGTCCATGTCACCTCGAAATATCTTAGAGATTATCAGACCATGATCATGACACCCAATAGATCTAGAAGTTTTCCTATGATTGTCTTCCATAATATCAGTTTGTCTACCAATAATTACTTTTTAATAAAATTGCGCGAGTGTCAAACTCGAATTGTTATGAACTCCCTCTCCTCTTGTATAAGTGTATTATTGTAATTTGATTATCTCATCCCATGTTCCAGTTACTGAAAGCATATAGTATTTACTATCATTCGTAGATTCTAAATGTATAATATCCCCGGTTGTAATTTGAATTTGAAATAATCTGTTTAAGAATTGCAGGAAACTAGGCCCTGCGACTATGCTCCTGGCTTCCTTTTCAAGTGGTTTATTGTAGTACTTTTGCAGAGTATCAATTAGTCCTAAACCACTAAGTTCTTCAACTAGGTCGGACAAGTCTATAAACTTCGAATTCCTTTTGTAGACGTGAAGTGTTGCCATGATGAAATACCTTGTTCCTTGTATGATACAATGTACAATATATCATTTCCCTGTTTGCATATGCTACGATATAGTTGGAATTACGATACGTAGTTGACGCAATAGCGTTAATAACATTTTTTAAAGAATGCAATAGGATTGTATACTATGCTACTTCAAACTTTCGTAATCTGGTGATGCATACCTGAAATAACCGAGCATTGGATTGATATGAAAAATGCGCGAAGTACCTAAGCATTGCTGTGGGGTGGTAATCGGTGCAGTAAAGTTTGTGGATCTATAACATGCAGAATCTTGAAGATAGATAACCATTAATTTCTGTAAAAGCTCATATAAGTAGTGCGTAAATCAGTAAAGTGTATTCAACAAGAGCATGATTCGTGTGAAGGGGATATAATAGAAATTATCAATAGTTCAAGAACAACAAGAATTTGTGAATGTCAATGTCATGACAATATGTATAAACTAGTCAGTAGGATGCAGGCTGCAAATAATCAGTAATAATAATGAACCCACAATATCAAC
>Ga0184640_10000027_pt1 | contig 33289 bp, 22 predicted proteins | sample PLM31_200_b2_FD_133161 | JGI IMG/M metagenome (GOLD analysis project Ga0184640, IMG submission 133161) | Groundwater sediment microbial communities from an aquifer in East River, Colorado, USA - PLM3-1_200_b2 | ecosystem: Environmental > Terrestrial > Soil > Riparian zone | place: USA: East...
CCTAAAGAATCAGAATAATTACTCTTTAAGATTTTAGATCTATTCTGTAATTTCAAATTCGTCATAAAATCACAATTTATCTCGTGTTTTAAAAGATTATTACTTTAACCACCACATTTCACAAATAGATAAATATTTTGACTACACTTGCAGGTTCAAAAATAATGAAATTTTTTTAATATTAGTAGAATTTCTTAATAAATTTTGTAAAAGTCAACAGAGTTTAGTCATATTATTTTTGAGACATTTAATAGACGTAGATAAGAAATATCTTGTAAACATTAATGAATATTATGAGAGTTAAAATAAAAAATGGTTGCGGATCTTCGTTTGCGTGGGATGATGGGCAGAAGGGGTTTGATGTTTGTATCTTACTATGGAAAATCCAGGGCTTTTATCTCAAATTATAGATCTTGGAGAGAATATGATTCAATAGGCAAGACAGCAGAGATCGTCTCCTCTATTATAAGCCACGAATCAATTCATCTTGCATTGAATAAGTTTTCTGTTAACGCTTCCGATAAATTAGACAATCTATTTGGAAGATCCAATTCATGGGAGGTTTACCCGCATGGACTGGGAGATTTGAATACAATCAGAAAGAACAAACGCAAAAAGTAGGAAAATGTATGTCCATTCGGGTAAATTCTGTCAGTTGTACTGATTAATTGGTACGGTAAATAATAATGATTAAATTGTCTTCAGTAATTTTTGGAAGGTATGTCTGTTTACTTCACTCCACAAGATGCTAACAGAATTTTACCTGAAATAAAAAAAATATTTTCTAGCATTATTATTCAAAAGAATAAAGTGATTAAACTTCAAGAAGAATTGCAAAGAATGGTTAATGATGGGACAAAATTCACTCTTTTCATAAATAAAAAACAGGTACTAAACAAAGCTGTTTTTAAACTGTATGAAACTATAGCAGAACTGGAGAATAAAGGAGTTATGATCAAAAGTGTTGATGAAGGGCTCTTAGACTTTCCATCCCTGAGGTTTGATGAAGAAGTGTGGCTGTGTTGGAAAGAAGGTGAAAATGAAATAAAATTTTGGCATAGAAAGGATGAAGGTTTTATGGGCAGAAAACCATTGGCAACGACCAACATTATTGATCGGTAGAAAACAAGATTAACTCTAATTGCATATATAAAATGTTACTAGTTACTTATATCACAAAAATTAGTGTCTGGTTTACTCATGGCTTTAATTATTAAACAATTAATAAATAAAATTAATCTGATATATTTGAAGTATTGCTCTCATAAGATTTAAATCATGTTGTAAGACGTAAAAAGCTTTATTAAATGGGCAAATGTATATAAAGATATGAATGCCAAAATAGAAGAGTTCCTATACTCAGTAAAAAGTGAAAAAACAAAAAGTATGTACCTAAATTACATTCGTTACTTCACCAAATTTGCAAAAATGGAGCTTCATGATTTATTAAAGCTACCAATAGAGAAGATACAAAAAACAATAATTGATTATATTATTCATATGCGTACCTCGAAACTAGCCTATTCTTCAATTAGAAGTAGGATTTCACCTTTGTACACTTTTTTAGAGCTAAATGATATCTCTGTAAATAAAAGAAAGATTGAAAGGTTCTTTGGTGAGGAAAACAAGACAGTAAAGGATGAAGCATATACAAATGAAGATATTCAAAAGATGGTTTCAATGGCATCATTCAGGGTGAAATTAATGATTTTGGTATTTTCAAGTACAGGTATGAGAAGAGAAGCATTTTTAGAACTCAAGGTAAAACATTTGAAAAAAATAGATGAATACGGAATTTACAGGTTTACAGTTTATGAGAATGCCAAAGAAGAGTATATCACCTACTGCACTCCTGAATGTGCATCGATGATTGATAAATACCTTGACTACAGAAAAAAATCAGGTGAAGTTCTGACTCCAAATTCTTACCTATTCAGAAATAATTTCAATCCAGACATTCCAGAAAGTGTAAAGGATGCAAGACATGTAACAGGACAGGACTTGACGACAATTCTAGCAAATCTACTTGAGAATACTGGTTTAAGAAAAATAAGACATGGCAGTAAGTATGAAAGACACAGCATAGCTCTATTCCACGGCTTTCGCAAATATTTCGATACTACACTAGCAAATTCTGATGTCAAAGAATTGATAAAGGGGCTATTAATGGGTCACTCTATAGGACTAGACAACTCATATTTCAGACCAAAGGAAAAAGAAATGCTAATGGAATATATGAAGGCAGTTGATGCTCTCACAATCGATCCTTCAAACAGACTTAAGAGAGAAATGAAAGTTTTAGAAGCCAGACAAGATGAAATTTCGCTTATCAAATTAAAGCATGAAAAAGAAATGCAGGCAATGGATCAGAAGTTGGACAAGGTCATTTCAATGATTCAAGTGAACCCAAGGTTAGCTAAAATCAAAACTGAAGTATTAAAGAAGAGAATAAGTTAAGTTTAAGACACTTTTCAAAAAATACCATCATTCTTCCTTAGTTAATTGCTCATCTAACATATTATCTAAATCTAGAACTGGCATTTCTTTACCGTTTTTCCCATGAATATATCTAACATGTTTTAGGATCCTTCTGTCTTTCTCCATGCTCGAAGGTGTTATCGCATTCATCTGTTTTGCAAGTTCTGCCGCACCCATTTGCCTGCTGGCTTCTCGGTGTAGAATGGCTGCTTGCAATTCCTTGTTTGGTGGTTCAAAAAGCTTTGGGCATATCTTACCTATTATATCACGTAGGAAGGAATACTTTTCAATTATTGCAGTAAAATCCATCTTTAGTTCTTCTACTCCTTCCTCATCGTAAGTCATAATCAATTCATCAATGTGTCTCTGTAACTGATTCTTTAGATATTGACGGTACCTTTTTACATCTTCTAGATGTTGTTTTGTAGTTTCTGGTTTTTGTATTCTGGTTTCTTTATACATGTCTAGTTTAATACCAGCAGCCAATTTCTGGTAACTACTCGAATTCTCATAAAGCAATTCATGATAGTCATCAACATTTTTACATTTTCTCATACTTTTCTTATGTTCAGATAATTTGATCTCAAGTGAAGTAGAGAGTCCTGCAAACTCATTTCTACCAAAGATAGAATTCATCTGTTCCCTTTCTTGATCAGTAGGAACTTCAAACCATTCCCACTTGGTCAATAAATAACCAAATTCTGATATTAATGCTGTCTTAATCGCACTAACAAGATCCCTAAGCTGATTATCTGCGATAATATATCTAATCTCCTTTCCAAATATTTTTGCTGTGATCAATCCGACACTTCTTAAAATATCAATTCCTTGTTGAACTTCAGATTCTTCAAACAAACCATCTTTACCATGTAAGATATCTTGTATGGTGACTCCTGGAATGAAGACGAAAAATTCTCTTGCGATCAGATTCGGGATAATATCATTACTGCCCTTCTTTTCTATTTCCCAATTTTCAATCCTTCTTATCCAAAAGTCAAGATCGTCCAGGCTATCCTTCATACGAGTACAAATAAGCATAAGTTTCTCTTTCACTTTTGTCTGATCATTCTCTTCATTCCAATAGCACTTTTTTACCTCTTCTAGACGGCGAGACGAAATATTGAAGGGATATAGTATCTCTGCAATTCTAGATGAATTTCCACCATAACTTACTACTCCCCATTCTAGCTTTTCTTGGTTGATATCTAATTTTTTAAGAAACGTATCAAATTCAGATTCTGATCTAATAGTAATCTGTTTCACTATCCTCTCAGATAGTGGTACCATTTCATATAGTTCATCGTAAGGATCTTCCAGTAACACCTTTTTATACACGCTTTCAAGGAAATCAGGTATTGTAAAAAATTCTTCATAAATTCTTTTGAATACTAACTGCCTACTATCCAACTTAAGAATATTCATTTGCAACAACCTTTTAGCGTTCTCGGTTAGTTGATAGTTTATTTCCTTTAAAGTAAGCTTTGACTTCTCATTTACTACCTTCATGAGGTAACCATCTTCAATCATTTTCTTTAGAATCTTAGAAAACTCATTCTTAGACGGAGTATATTTTGTTGGTTTGGAATGTTTTCTTTTCCTATGTCCGGCAGACTCTATTTTAGTTTGACGTAATATAATAAGCCATTCTTGAAATAATTTATTGAAGGTTATTTTTTCTTTTTGCTCAATTATGTCGATTGTGGCATTGAAGTATTCAACCGTGTAAGGGTATATAAACTCCATTAGTACCAGTATTTTAAAAATTCATAGTATTTTAAGCATCACTATATAGTAATGAAATTTGAAATACAAGATGAAGTAAGTAGAAAAATATGTGAAGTGGTTGATTGCAATAATGATGCGACGCAAAAGCTCGAAGTCAGTGCAGGTAGATATGGAACAATCGAGATATTAGTATGTAAAAGTTGTGTTTCTAAATTTCAGGAGGATGGTAGCATTGACTAAAATGCCCTTTGATTCCGAACAAGAAAGAGTTACCGATCAGTGGACCACTGGAAGATTGATTGATGAACTATTTATTAATCTGGATAACTCATTAGAGACTTTTGATAGTGAAGGTACTACGTTTACTGTGCGTAAGTATTATGATCAAGCCGAGGAGATCATAAAGCAGTTTTCCATGACTAAAGGCGAAGGTAAATTGTTATTTGTAATTCATCTTTCAGATCTATCAGAAAAAGTAAGAAAGGAACTGGTTGACTACCACAGTGATGCAGGAGAAATTGCATTTATCATTCTCTTGAAACAAACAATTCGCAGAATATTTGAAAATTTAGACCCGAAATACCGGGACAATTCTTTCATGAAAAATTTGAGGGTGAAATTCATAGAATGATACGGGATCCAAAAGATCTTATAGGAAAAGAATTTGCTTCAAGGTTTGATGAAGCAACTGAAGACCTAACTGAGGAGCATGTTGAAACTGAGAGAACTGGATATGACGATAATAATGTGAGTAACAAAAATAATAGACAAAATAAAAAATTAGGAAATAAGAAACGAAAATCTGATAAAAATGAATCCAGACTTAATAAAGTAACAACTTACAAGTATTCCAACAAGGGAAGAGATAACTTGTATGAATCAATAATTCTAAATGGCAGACCTTATTTTGTAACATACGATTCACTAATTAATCGTATAGATCTAAGGGATCATATTCAGAACTCTATTGGAATCTTTATACCTCCTAATCAAGTGGAATGCCCATTTTCTCCGTATGAATTCAAGACTGTGGAGGAACCAAACCAATATTTACTGAGGGCATTAAAAGAAACTCCAGATTCATTATTAGAGAAAATCAAGTCGATAGTTAGAGAACTTAATGATGCCGATGATAAAACCCTCAATCTATTGAGCCTGACAATATTTAATTCCTATTTTCAAGACCGATTCAGCACAGTTTATTATTTAGTTATTGTTGGTGCAAACGGAACAGGTAAAAGTGTTTTTGGTGATACATTTGAATGCCTTGGTTATAGACCCGTAAAAGTTACTAATACGACTGATGCCTTCTGGTTTAGGATATTTGGAATAAATGAATTTGGACAAGTGACAATCATAGCCGAAGAATTTGACAAGTTGGATGAAAGCAGTCAAACAATGGCAGTGTTGAAAGAAGGATATCAGTCAAATGGTAAGGTTCCTAGAATGAATAATGATAATTCAAAAATGGAATTCTTTTGCCCATTTGGTTTTAAAATAACAATTGCAGAAAAATCACCAAATGAAAATAAAGCTAGAGGTGTTTTAGATAGGTCATTTAAAATTAAATCATACAAAGGTTATCCTGAGTACAAGATCAAAGAAATTAGGAACCCTCAAGGAAACCCCGAAAGACAGAAATTTTTCAATAAGATAGTGGATCTAAGAAATCTTTTACTTGCGTATAGGTTACTTCATTTCAAAGATCCTTACAAAGAAGTTGATATTGGTCTGGATGGAAGAGATGAAGAATTATGCAAACCCTCACTGGAATTATTGTATACTTTAGGTGCATCGCAAGAAACTCTTAGAATGACAGAATTAACATTGCAGCATTTTCTAGATGTTAAAAACAAAAGAAAGGGAGAAACGTTGGAAGCCCTAATTTATCCCATTGTTGTTAATACAGTTTTTCATTCAGGGGTATATTGTATCCAGAATTCAAAATATGTCAAGTCAATACCTGCCGGTGAAATTTGGCGTGCAATAACAAATGCTCTTGATGGAAATTCAGATGAAAAGAAATCAAGTTTGTTTTATAGCGATGATTTTGGCAAAATCTACAGGAACACAATAACCGGGATGATTTGCGATAAATTTGGTGCAGAGATAGACCATAGAATGAAGGGTAATAACCTGATTTTTAACCCTGATCATCTCATAAAAACACGGAAAATTTATCATAATTTGGGAATTATAAAAACAAGATCTAAAGATGATTCGATGACGCATAAAACACACGCTGAGCCGAACACCCACATTATGAATCATAACAATGATAACGATGATTCATTTAATGCTCCTCATCTGCAGAGTGGCATTAGTGAATCATCGAATCATCATACAAACGAAATAATCAACCCACCCAAGGTAAAATGTCCTACCTGTGAATATATGACAGAGCCTTTTTACATGAAAATACATCAATGTCCAAATAGAATAGATTCAGCTGGGTCAAAATAAAACAACCAATAACGCTTTGGGACATACTTCTGGTAAGATCAATTTCAATTAGAAGACAAGGTTAATCCTCACTAGCTTTATGCAAATTAGACAACACTTATCATGAATGTGAAATTGATATGATGTAATAGGGTTCATGTCAGAAAAATGGTATTAAATGATCTACTATGATTTTTACTTCATGCCATGGTCATCCCAGTAGATGTCAAATAGGATTGCTCTAACTAAATTCAAGCAGCTTGATGTAAGTTCGTTATATGATTAATTTAGCAGCATTATTCTCCCCAGTAACGGCTTTCAATTCACTCTTCAATGTAGCATCTATCAAGTGCTTTAATATTTTGTCAAATAGTTTTTCAGATAGATCCAATACCTTGGTTTGCAATAATTCTTCTGATTCTGAAAAGTTATTAAATATTATTTGTCTATCGGGGTCATTTCTGATTGTTTCAATTACGGCACCTATCGCTAATGTTAATATCCATTTACGATCCTTCATCATGGAGTCTAGCTTGCTTCTGGCAAGTTGTTCAAACTTTGTGTAGTATTCATCGCTATTCTTGATCTTAGAAATACAACTCTCCAGTATCTTTATTTCATTATCCAGCTTTTGGATGTGAGTGTTTTTTTCAACGCTAATTTCGTTGTATGTCTTGATTTGATTTGTTAGCTCCGCAAGTTTTCTCTTTGCTGATTGTAAAGAATCATTAGCATCATGTCTCTGCTTCAATAGATCATTAAATTGTTCTCTCATTTCTTGAATGTCTTCTTTTAGGAAATCGTGTTCATCTGCATAATTAACAATATTGATGATATCTTTCTTGGTAAGATCATACTTTTTCATAATATCATGTACTCTCAATAGTAATGAAATATCAGGTTTAATTCTATCAAACAAATGGAGCAAGCCATACAAGCCTTTCAATTCCCAAAATTGTTTGTAAATTTCAGCAGTTTTTGAAGGCGATAAATCTAATGATATTACTACATCAACAGGATTTTTTCCTTTTCTAAATAGTTTTAGGGCTTGGGATTCTTGAGATTTTTCCATGCTCTTAGGCTCTAATTCCTGATTTACTTTTTTTATGATAGATCCAATATCGCCGAATGACATATGTACTTGTTTTGATATTTCTCTCATCGTTTTACCTTCATTGTATAGCTGGACTACCAGTTGGTGTTTTTCTCGTCTATTCATAATGCAAAGAAAATACTGTCAATTTATTTTTAACAATTATCATTTGATACTTAATTGCTACCTAATTGTTACATTTGATTTCTATTGTTTCACATTACATTTTGCAAGAGTGTGAGATTACAATTTACTTAGTTCCACGAATACTACGGTATTTTATATAAACTGTACATGAAAATGCACCTGCAACCCCACAATTTAACATGAATTAGACGGTTCTTGTTCTAATTGAATGACAATTGGAATACAGCATTTCACAATTTGATATCTTTATGATGAAATTCCATATTGCCGTTAACTTTTTGTTTGCAAGCTCATGTAATTTTCAACCATCAACCATAGTAGAACATGACAAAGTAATACTTATTCAAGATTGATTTATTTAAAACTAAATTGGAAGTAAAAATATCAGATGAGGATAGAAGCTTCTGTTAAGGTACTTAAGTTAACGGTTAATTTTAGGGTAGTGAAAAAAGGGTTTAACTTAACAAGTTATCTCAAAAGAGGAGAATATTCGAATTTCGAAAGATATAAAAAAATCACTAATATTGTAAGTACCGACAATTATCCGCTTTTATTAATGGAGTTTTCTGGAAGCGATCCTAATCTCAGAGATTTGAATTTAAAATTGAGGATACAAGTCAATTCAGATGTCACTCTGGATTTTGAGTTCGTGGAGAATAAGTTGCCTAGGAATTTAGTATTATTCAATTTAAGTGGAATAAACAAGCTTTCAATAAAAATAGAAGCTGTGAAGTTTAAGATAAGGGATAAAGAGTATAAGGAGGTATCCAGCAATACTCCCATTGAGTATGATAGAAGTTACTTTGATACCTTTGATGATAAATCTAAAATTGAAAACTATCATTTTCTAACAAACTATCTTCATGAAACTTTTATCTTTCGTGGAATTCTACTAAAAATGGCTTTTAAGAACCTAGAAGAAATTACGACTAATCGTTCTTTTAGTTTTAAAGGAAAAAAATATGTGTACTCTAATGTTGATGATTTGAACAGAATAAAATCATTAATTCAAATAGAAATTGTTTCAATGATGATGATGTACATTGAAGATCTTGTTATCTTATTAGAATCAAACAGATTAAATAAAAATTTCTATGAACTACTTGATATTAACAGTGAAAATGAAATTGACGTTGGTAAGCGAATAGGAAAATTCTTCAATTCAATGGACAGATTTACATCACGTGATTGGAGAAAAATTTTGTGTTATGTCAATAGTAACGATCCATACTGCTCTCCTTCTGTTAATTTCGTTTTGAGAAAAAACATAAAAGCTGTAAAAAACCTCATGAAGGATATAGAAAGTTTTAGCAAATCACATCATAGGATTTTTCGAAGATTTAAACACGCCGGCTTTCCAATTAGATATGCAGGGAACATGAATCTAAGTAAATTTTTTACATTACGATCTGAGTTCTATAGTTCTATCTTCGTTGGCAATAATATACTAAATGATTTGGCTTTTCTTCCATATTCTGAAGGCATTATAGAATCTTACCTGATTTTGATAACAACACTTCAATTTTTTTTAAAGGATGTGCTTCTCTTTAGAATTAACTGTATACTTCGAAATGTTAGGGGTATAATTCCTTCAGAAAATTTTCTTAACCCATACGAAGCAATAAAATTTGAAAGTAGATACATTGGAGATTGTGAAAAATTCGACTTGTTTCACCCAAAAAAATTTTTTGATGTGAATGTTGTTTCAAAACTAAATGATCAATATCTAAAGGAGATGACATGGTATACAAATTTTGAAGTGAATAGGAAAAAATGGAAAGAGAAAGGCGAGCTTACTAGAAAATTTTCACAAGAGTATAAAATGAATTAATACTGAAAATCACTCCACCATGCTTCTTTGAGGATCTTTTTGCAATGCTTGCAATTTTTTCCGAAAGTTCTACTCCCATATGATATCTCTTCTTAAGAAGTCGACGGACTATTTCTACAAATTCTTCATATGTGTATTCTTCCAAATGCAACTCCATGAATCTTGATCTTAGTGGTCCAGACAATCGTTCAATGTCATTGCTTGTAGCAAAAATCCATAATTTCATCTTTTTTTGCCTTGTTTTACCCAATTTAGTTTCAGAAAGAATACCAGTTTCCATGACGTTCAGTAAGGCCGCTTGGTCATTCTTTTTCATTTTGTCAATTTCATCGATTAACAGATATTTGGTATCGCCATTGAATAAGTGCTCCATCATACCAGGACCTGAGGCACCAACTGCATCTATAAAATACGTATCGTCCAAACCTTCTAAAATTTCTAGAAGAAAGACTGTCTTAGAGGAAGATGGAGGACCAGTCAAAAGTATGTTTATTGGTTCTTTGGAAACTATGGATCTTAATAAGAGCCTCTTTATCTCTGGATATCCAACTACATTAAAAAAGAATTTTTCTTCAGGGGTTATTTTTTGTTCACGTACGGCAAACACTCCGTCAATTTTTTTAAATAGATTCTTGAACATTAAACTCGATTATCCTGAGGTTAAGATTCTATTAAGGTCTGTGGAATCTGCCTCTGGTAATTCTACCGAATTAATTAAACGTAAATTTAAGATGATAATTTTCTGGCTGAAACCGAACGCTAGACCTCTTGGATATTGTTACTAATTGCATATATATTGATCTAATTGAAATGTTCATTACGACTGCTCTGGTATGTCATCAGCTCCAACAAGTTTATGAAGTTTTGATTTTTAGTTTTTAGTTTTTAGTTTAGCAATTCCTTCAGTTTAGGATTATATTTACAGCCCCATTCAAAATAGCTGAGTATCCCTTGATTAAGTTCTTCTTTGCTTTGTCTCCATTTGGGATAAGCCTTGTCTAAAATTTTGATGAACCTTTCATTGTGTCTTCTTTCTTTCAAATGAACTAGCTCATGAACGAACACATAATCGATACATTTGAGACTTTTCTTTGCCAATTCCAAATTAAGCCATATACGTTTATTTTTTGAATTGCATGTGCCCCATCTTGTCTTCATTTTCCTAATTCTAACCTCTCTAGTTTTCACTCCTACCTTTTCTTCCCATTTTGTTATGAGGTCAGTAGTTATTTTTTCTAACTCAGTTCGATAAAAATTTTCAAAAATCTTTTGTCTTTCGGTAATTGTTGAGTTGGGTTTTACATAAAAATTGAGTTTAGTCCTTTTACTGATTTGAATACCAGCTTTTTGGTTTGCTTTATGAACATTAAGAATGTATCTTTTTCCAAAAAGATAGTGACTTTCTCCTGAAACAAATTGTCTTTTTGTTTGCCTTTCCTGTTTTGCAAAGCTTTCTCTTTGTTTCTTAATCCAAGGAATCTTTGAAATTATGAAAAGTCTCATTGCGTCATCGGTTGTCCTAAGTGGTAATGATATTCTGATTCGTCCATTTGGCGGGTATACACCCAGGTGTATGTTTTTGATGTCTTTTCTTACTGCCTCAATCTCGTAATCAGAAATTTTCGTAATTCTAGTAACCACTTTTTGGTTGTTGTGCAATATCAAAAATCTCCTTTGCTTTTTGTTCATCTGGAATATCGAATTTCTGTAAGACCTTCTTTATTGCTAGAAAAATTGTTTTTTCCTTGATTTTATTTCCTCTCCAACTGTCAGCCTTGCTAGACATTATTGCTTCGTCTACTGCCAATGCAATTTTTTCGTTATTTTCTAAATTATCGTACATTATTCTCCGAGGAGCTGTATCAATGGTGTTTGGATATTCAGTATATGATTGGGTTTTGATTCCCTTGCAGAGATCAGCAATTTTTTTTAGATATTCTTCATATTCTATAACCTTATTTTTTCTGTCTGCAATAATCTCTTTTAGCAGCTTGGACATTTTCTCAAAATATTTTGGGTTTGTAGGTCTTTCTTCGGTAATCAGTTTTCTCACATTGTTATCAATTACTTCTGCCACAGTCTGTTTGTTTTTTCTTATGTTTTGAGGCATTTTTCTTATGGTTGATGCTATTCCACTTTTTACAATCATTTCAACAAGTGTAAGGTCATCAAATTGAGAGACTTTTTCGCTCTCATTTGCTTTGATGTATGTGTCAAGAAGGTACCTCATTGCAGGTTCGTATGCTTTGAGATCAATATGATCACCACTAGCCAGCTTTATTTCGTTTCTCACATTGACATAGTGCATTACCTCGTCTTTGATCTTTGATGCTTCAGACTTGGAATATCCAGCTTCTTCCATGTCATTTGCCAAATTGGAATAAGCTTGAACAAGCGAGGAACACATCTTGTATAGTGCAATTCTTCGTTGCTCTGTTTCCTTAAGTTTTTCTTCAGGTGCAAAATAATCGATATAGTCTTGAGTGTCTTTTGGTGGTTTTACTGGTTCACAAAGAGCTCTGATTACTTCTAGTGATGTTTTTAGTTTCTCATTTGCAATATCAATACGTCTTTTGAGAATGTCTTTGACATCGTTCTTGTCAAATCCATCGAGAGCTTCTGACGTATAGTCGGCAACAGACTTTTCCAGACTCTTAAATAGGTCCTTATAATCTATGATATAGCCAAAATCCTTGTCTTCACCATCAAGTCTGTTTACCCTGCATATTGCTTGGAATAAGCCATGATCACGCATAGATTTGTCAATGTAAAGATAAGTTGCTGGGGGAGCATCAAAGCCAGTAAGCAATTTGTCCACAACTATTAGAAGTTTCATCTGCTCTGGTTGTTTGACAAACTTTTTCTTTGCTTCTCTTTCAAAATCTTCAATGTTTTTCCCATCAAGCATCTTTTCATATATTTGATGTTTGTAGACATTGTCGGTGTCCTCGTCAAGACTTACAGTTTCCCCCTTGATTGAACTGATATGTGGATTGTATGATGAGATGATTGCACATTTTTTCAATCCACTCTTCTGAAATATCTCCCAGTATTTGCAAGCCTCGTAGATACTTCCTGCAATCAGTATTGCGTTTCCTCTTCCACTAAGTAGTCTTGGCTTAATTTCCATATCCAATAAAATATCTGATACAATCTCTTCCAGTCTTGATTGAGAGCTTAGAACCTTTTTCATGGTTCCCCACTTTTTCTTTAATTCAATTTTAGCATAGTCCGTTAGCCCCTTTGTCTTTAATTCAAACCACTTGTCAACTCTTTCTTTTGTTGTCAGTTTCTGATCAATTCTCCTGGCTTCGTACTGCAAGTCCAAAATTACTTCATCTTCGACTGCCTGATCATACTTGTAAGTGTGAATGTATCCACCAAAAACTTCCAAGCTCGTCTTTTTGTCTTTCTTTAACAACGGAGTTCCGGTGAACCCAATGAAGACAACAGTTGGGATTATTTTTTTCATTGCTTCATGGAGTTTGCCACTTTGTGTTCTGTGACATTCATCTACAAATACAAAGATGTCTCCTTTTGGTTTGAAATTTTTTGGAATTGTGGAAATTGCATCATCAAGATACTCATCATACTCAGAGGCAGAAGTTCTTCCAAACTTATGAATAAGAGAACAGATGAGCCAAGGCTCTGCCTTGTCTAATTGCCTAATTAAGTCTTTACCGCTTTCGGTCCTATAGATCGATTCATCTACAGCATAGAACCTATCCTCGATTTGGCTGTCCAACTCCTCACGGTCTGTAACAATTAAGACTCTGGAATCTTGAATCTTTTCCCTAATCCACTTGGCAACCCACACCATCGTAAGGGTTTTTCCGCTCCCCTGGGTGTGCCAGATAATACCATTCTCTCTTTTCCTGAGCCTTTCTTGGGTTGCTTTTACTCCGAAATACTGATTGTGCCTACAAACTTTCTTTTCGCCTCGGTCAAATGCAATAAAATCGTGGATTATCTCCAAGAATCGGTTCTTTTCACATAATGCAACAAGACTGCTTTCAAGCTTGTTTCTAATGCCGTTGCTTTCCTTCCACTTGAGATAGTATTTTTCAGGTGTCTCGATTACTCCGTATCGCAATCCTTCTGTGTCGTTTCCTGCCATAACAAGTTGAATTGTTCCAAAATAGTTTCTGATAAATTCTGACTTTTGGTTATCTAGGTTCTGTCTGATTCCTTCGGTAACAGATACGATGCTTCGCTTTAGCTCTAATACCCCTAGTGCAATTCCATTAACATACAAAACAATGTCCGCTCTTTTATCGTACTGACCCTGTATTGTGACTTCTTCAGCAATGTAAAAGTCGTTTTTCTGTGGCTCAATCCAATTCATAAATTGGATTGTCTGTTTTTTGTCTCCAACTTTTTCCTTGACTGAAACCCCATATCTCAGTAAGCCGTAGATTTCCTTGTTAAGGTCATAGATTGATTTGGCTTGGTTTGATGCAGATTTTTTCAGCTGACTGATTGCCTTGTCGATTAAATTTTGATCATATCTTCCCTTGAGGTATTTTTGGAGTAGTTCCTCTTCAATATTGCAGTTATTTTGTCTATCTTCCCAGTTTCCTAGATATTTGTAGGCTAATTTCTCTTGGAAGAATTTTACGAGTCTATCTTGAGTGTTTCTTTCAATCTGACCTACATTCATTTTAATCTAATTTTTCCTGTCATCAATTTCTGCATAATACCTTTTTTTAATTTGATATATTTTTCCCGTTTCTTTAGTAATTCTTCAATTTCAGAATTGACGTCTCTTAGTACATTTACAATAGCAATTTGTTCGTCCTTTTCTGGTAAAGGAATTTTTATCTCTGCGATCATGTCCATTCTTACTGAATCGACAGAAGCTTTTGCGGACATAGACATAATTCTCGGAAGAAAATAATTACTGAAATATAGATAAAAAAAGTATCCCAATAGACGGTCACTAAAATTACTTATTTTATATACTCGTTGATGAAAATCAAATTTTCCATTGATATAGTGAAAAACCTTTCCGGTCCCTACTCCATCTCCTGCAGTTAAGACTGCCTCTCCATCGAAGGAGTAAGTGTTTATCCTTTCAATTTTTTGAGATCGTACAAAGAATGGATAACTTCCATCTTCTATTTTGTCTTGAGTGTTCTTAGCTCCTGTTGTTATTTTTGAATGTTTCTGTATTTCATCAACATCCCAATTTTCAGGAACGTCTCCCAACTCTGTTTTCTTGAATCTTGTATGTCCAATTCCCTTAGTCAATAACCTTTGTGTTAAACCTTTTTTGAGGTTTTGAGTTTTTTCTATTATATGGTCAGTTTTTTGAATTAGTTCATCTAGTGCTAAAAGAATTGAAGCTATTTTTTGCTGTTCTTGAATTGTTGGAAGAACTATAACTAATGATCTTTGTGAAGTAATACCTACGTAATCCCTAGTAGATTGTCTTCCCATTTGAAAAAGTTGATTTTGGAAAAAACTGGTTTGGAAAAAATAAAAGAGAAAAGTGGAATGAATTTTAGGCGATAATCGGTAATAGGTTGTCTGAGGCGAAAGTATGACATTTTTTGTACCCATTGGAACTAATGCACATAAGCCTAATGTTCCCTTGTGTGTTAATATAACATCATTTTCCCTAGCAAAACCTATTCTCAATTTTTTGAGCCACGGTTGTGGCAAATATTTGCACTTATTAAAAGATATCCTATTATTTGTAATAGAATTTGCAGTTAGAAATGGAATTCCCTTTTCCGTAAAGTCGGCAAATTTCGGGTGAAGTTCACCGTGGTTCCCATCTTGGATCTCTAAAATATAATTTTCAGCCAATAATTCTCCTATTTTTTTGAATGACCAAGAGTCAGGGATTCCTGCCGACTCTGTTTTTTTATTTTTATTCAATTGCTGCATTTCAAGTTTTAAATCCTAATTCTTCTAGGTTTTTGTTAATTTGGACTTTGATTTCTTGCCTGTCTTTTTCCAACTTTTTCAGATCGTTTATTGTTTCATTACTCACTCTTTCATCTAACTTGTAATCTGATGCAAATTTTTTAGGTTTATCTCTCATGGGAACAAAAAGTTCTGCCATAGAACCTACATTATGGATTTCCCAATCTTCAGCAAATTTTAGGACTATTCCTAAATTTGTTCGCTTGTAACCTTTATCAACTACCATTTGAATCCCATCTCCTTCAAGTGCTGATTAACTTTTTCTGTCAACTCTTTCGCATTGTTGATAAGGTTAGGAAGAGGAGTCTCGTAACGTTCTGAAAGTTCCTTTATTCTTTCTGCTAAATTATGTGAAATTCTTTCCAATTCTTCGTCTATTGATTGGTAAATTGAAGATAACCATTTGTCATAAATGACAATCTTCCTTACTTCGGATTCTTTTAATGACTTGTATTTTTGAAGCAGATCTACATCCAGTTTTTCCTCAGCAGATCTGATGTTGCTTTTTAGTTGCTTTTCTTTTTTAGCGAGATCCTGATATTCTGATAATATCTTTAACTCGTCGGCAAATTCAGGGTCATCTTTGATCTCCATGATTCTCTTTGTAATGTCTTTTTTGCTTATTTTGTCGTCACTTCTTACTTCCGAAAAAAGGTCATCTTCGCCTTGATTATCTTCGTCCATTGACTGCATCTGCTGGGAAATATTGTCCAGTTCGTCCTGTAGTTTATACAGTGCTTCTTTTTGTTTTGCTAAATATAACTCAGTTACAATATTCTTTCGAATTAGTTCACTGTTCCAGCCTGTTACTTTGTCCTTCTTGTCCTTGGTAGAGTAAAGTGAAACATTCCATCCGTTTTGTGATATCAGATATACATCGTCCTGCATTGTTTCTTCCCAGTAGGTCATTAATTTCTGATAGACGTCATACTTTTCTATAAGTTCTAGTTTTGAGAACTTCTCCAGCAAGTCCTGAGAAATAATACGAATTATCTCCTTTGGTTTTGAGCCGACTTGCATTTTTTCAAGTAATGAGAGATTACGTACCTTCCAAGACTCGAATGCCTTTTTGACTGTCTCCGAGTGTCTCTTAAACTCGTCGCCTTCAAAAATTATTGATTTTATCTCCAATTTGTCAACTTTTAGTTGAACATAGCCGTTCCGTAGCGGAACAAATAATAATTTTCTAACTGTCGGGTACACCTTCCAATATTTTTCAAGATCATTAATGTCGCTAATTGGAATTCCTCCCTTGAGATGTCCTTCGATGTCCTGAATGTCTTCTTTTTCTTGGCTGTCGATATACCTTGGGATGTTAAGGTTATAGTTGTTTTTCTCGTCTGCAATTTCAGAGAGTGGGATTAATCTAGAAAATTTGGGAATCTCCAGTTGATTTGTAAATGAATCTACAATTTTGTGAATGTCTTTTGCTTGTAGTCTGTTTTTGTTTCCGTCCTTGACGAATCCCTTCCTTGCGTCAATCATGAAAATACCTTTTCTGTTCTCTGTATTTTCCTTGTCAAGAACGATGATTGAAGCTGCAATACTAGTTCCGTAGAATAGATTTGGTGGAAGACCAATAATTCCTTTAATGTATTTACAGTTGATAATGTTCTTTCGGATTTCTGCCTCTTCGTTTCCCCTAAACAAAACACCATGTGGAAGGATGATTGCCCCTTTTCCAGTGCTCTTGATTGATTTTATAACATGGAGGAGGAACGCAAAGTCTCCGTTTTTCTTTGGTGGAATTCCAAAGCCGTCAAAACGAGTAAATTTGTCATCCGTTCGATCAATTCCGTTGCTCCATGCCTTGGATGAAAAGGGAGGATTAGAAACTACCAAATCAAATGTTTTAAGAGTAGAGTTTTCCTTGAAGAGTGGATCTGCGATGGTGTTTCCCTGTCTGATATCTGCATCGACATTGTTGTGAATCCACATGTTCATCATTGCCATAGCTTTTGTTGCCACATCGTTTTCCTGTCCGTAAATTGTGATTCCGTTTGGAGTCTCATTAGCTACTTTGAGTAATAAAGAACCAGAACCAGCAGTCGGGTCATAAACAGTTCCAGATTTTTTCTTAATATTGCTTGCTCCAATTATTTTGGCAATGATCTGAGATACTTCTGAAGGCGTGTAGAATTGAGCCTTGCTTTTTCCAGACTGTGTTGCAAAATTTCTCATCAGGTACTCGTATGCATCACCAAGCAAATCATCGCCATCAGCTCTGTTTTTTGAAAAATTAAGATTTTCATGCTGAAATATAGAGATCAGATTCGATATCTTGTCTATTTTTTCCTTTCCAGTGCCAAGTTTGTCAGGGTCATCAAAGTCTGCCTCATCAATAATTCCCTTTAGTACATTTTCTTCGGCAAGCTTGGCAATGATCTTATTCATTCCATCACCTATCTCTGGCTTGCCCTTTAGAGCGATCATATCATCAAAGCTTCCACCTTTTGGAATGGTAATCGGAGAATCTTTCTGGTTCTTGTATTTGTCAGAGATATACTTTACAAATAAAATGGAAAGTATGTAGTCCTTGTATTGGGAAGCGTCCATTCCTCCTCTGAACTCATCACAGCTATTCCAAAGCTGCTTGTAAATCTGACTTTTTTTAATTGCCAATATCTAACGCTATTCCTCTGAATTAAAGGGATACCAGTTTATTATATTTATTCAAAGGGTAACGAAAAAGTGGTAGGATATTAAATACCATATATGAACTAAAGATTAAACCATCAATCTATAAGAAGGTTCTATGCAGATGTATCGATACATGGTTTAACAAAAATATTTCATTTAATACCGATATTATTACAATCTAGTCTCTTGTTTGGATCTAATTCTAGAAATAAAAAATCTCAGAAGCATTTTGGTCCCTCACCACCTAATTGCATTAAAGCAATACGCAATCGCCTAATTGAACTTCTTTAACATTAGGATGCCATTTTTTATGATATTCTTCATGTTCCGTATGTATTGGAATCAGAGCTTTACTCTTACTGCCATCAATAACTTTTTTTATCTGGTGATCAAATGTCTCTTCAGAACTCCACGTGGCAACTGTTTTGTAATTATTTTTGATAATCTGTCTGACTTTCATCTAATTGCAAAGAACGATTGTGCGATTTTTCTTATGGAACTTATCAGATTCCAAAAAACTTTTCATCATAATTGGTTGGCAAATATGCTGCATAAGCATGATACTTTTGAATAAAGTGTTGCAGCTCTTGAAAATCAATGATTTCTATATTATTTGCGTCTTAGATTGTAGCAGTTTCTCCTTAATCGTTTGGTATAGTAAATCCTCCTTAGGATTATCCAAGAGGTCTTCAATGAATTTTTTTGGATCCTGTTTCCATGCAAGGACTGTTCTTAGATGCTTCTCAAACGTAGGAAACGCATTTTTATTTTCCTTCTCTATTGCCCAATCAAATCTGCCGGTGTTTATTCCTCCCCTTATTGATACAAACACAACAAATATCTTGATTTTGTCCTCTGGAATATTCTCCAGTATAGAATGCATCTTCCTATAGACAGCCAACTGTTTTTTGTGATCTGATGTATAGTTTGTATTTTTATCAGTTTTGTAATCAATTATTAAGTAACCATTAGCATGCTGAAAAATTGCATCAATAAAACCTGTAAACATTAGACTCTTGTTATCATATTCAATCATTGAGCTAAGTGGTAACTCTCGTCTTTTTTCTGCAGCTATAAACTTAAGCCCAGAATATTCCTTTTTTAACTGCTCTATCGCCTTTGTGCCATTTTCAACAGCCCTTCTTACCTCTCCCTCAAAATCATTTACCGTTGCTTTGTTCTTGGAAATATTTACCAGTGCTTTGTGTACCTTGGATCCAAAATCTGTTGCGGGATAAAATGTTGGTATTGCTATGATATTTTTATTAAGAAATTCATATGGATCTGTCTTGATACTTGAATAAGAAAAGTGATCAATGTTTTTGAAATAACTCAAAATAAATTCCTCTAACCATCCGTCTTCCGCCTTGAGCAATTTCTCAGAATCCTGGAATCTCCCTGCAACGAACAAGGAAAACGCTTCAGATAACCTGTTATTAAGTCTGGTCGCAACGATCTCAGCTTCTTTGTCATCAATTTCATTTTCAGATAAATTCTCTATATGATAATTTTTTGCATTTTTTGCATCTGTAATAATTATTAATTTCTCCCTTGCTCTCGTAAACGCTACAAAATCTATCCTCAGTGACTCTTCTTCCAGCTCTTCTCTTATGTCAACCCCCTTGGATTCCAGTACAGCTTCTACAATGATATCAATAAAACTTGTCCGTTCTGTCCTGGAAGAGGGCATATATACTACTATATCAAAGTCCCTGCCCTTTGCCTTGTGTACAGTTGTCAACGTAATTTTTGATCCTACGTCTCTCTCAATATAGGACTCTTCTGCTATTGCTATGAAGTCGAATAAGCCGTCTTTTGGGGGAATGTCAAGAACCAGATACTGGTCAATCTGTTGCTTTACAGCTATGGCTGTGGAAAACCACTCGGTCCCTTTGGAAATACAAAGGGGAAAGATCACGTGATTAAACAGGGTGTCTATATCTATCTTTTTCATTGAAATTCCCCATGATTGTAATTTGTTCAATTTCTTTTCTCCCTTGTTTTTATACATCTCCGAAAGCTCAAATGCCTCTTTCAGAGTATAAGGAGAAAATATCGTAAATGCAGCAGATATTTTATCTTCTATCCTGTCAGAAATCAGGCCTCTGAGAAAAACCAGTACTTCATTCTTGGCCTGCTCTGTAGTTGCCTGCGAGGATGTAGAAGAATATTTTATGCTGTTGGTGTCAAGATATTGTGAGATTTCGATAATTTGCCTGTTTGTCCTTGTTATTATCCCTATTGTCTTTTCTGGGTTTTCCTCTATGACATTTAGTATCTTGGAAAGATGAGCATTAGTGGACACAATCTTGGGCACCTCGCCTGTTGCTAACGATTTGAAACAATCGAGCTCATATGCAAATAATTCTTTATTTTGAGTTCTACCAAGAAAATGACTCTTAGAATAATCAAGTATTTGTTGACAGCTTCTTCTGTTTAAGGAGAGGAGCTTTTGGTCACATACTTCTTTGAATTTTTGGAAGTTTTTTATGGATCCTCCCTGAAATCCGAATATAGCCTGTTTTGCATCTCCTACAAGAAATATGATATTTCCGACCATATGAGCTATCTTGGCTTCCAGATCATTCATGTCCTGCATTTCATCAACAAGGACATACTCGAACTTTTTTCCTTTGAACTTGTCTACGAACATTAACAACATATCAGAATAATCTATTTTACCCTGTTTTGAATTTTCATAACTTTTGTATGCATCAACGAAATACTTCAAGAATGCCTTCACCTCCGCTAGGGTGTAGGATGTTTTATTATCATCGTATATCCTTTCTATCAAGGAGTTTGCACTTTCGATATTTATCATGTCAGGTGTTATGCCAAAGCTCTTGATGTATCTCATGGCGTTTTCAGTTTTCGGAACCATGGTGGATATTATGTAATCTTTAGAGTAAGTGAATGCATTGTTCTTTTCAAAGCTCCTCAGTATGGAGAACCTCATGACATTGTTCCCTACTATGTCACCTGTTACTAATCCTGAATCTATCAGGTAATTGTATGCAAAGCTGTGGAACGTATGGATGTTTAGTTTCATTATGTCAGAGTCGGAAAATTTGCCTTTAGCCATCTGGAAAATCTTCTCAAACATTTCCTTCTTTGCCTTCTCTGTGAATGTTATACATAGGATGTTTTCTGGATTCACGCCATTTTCTAAAAGTTTCATCACCTTCAACGAAAGCGTAGTTGTTTTTCCAGTTCCAGGGTTAGAAATGACTATGGTATTCTTATCAGAATGAATTATTTCATCCTGTTCTAGGGAAGGTTGCATAATCAGTTACTCTTTTTGTTTAATTAACATGTTTTTAAACTGTTTATTACCTCATAGTCCACGCAATCAACAAGTGAATCAACAAGTATATTCATTGGCATATCTTACAGAAATCAGTGCCTAATTTCTATCTCGACATAGAGACTACAGGAATAGATCCGATCAAGGATAAAGTCATAACCATACAGTTTGTAGAACTCGATAGGAATACCGGGGTAAAGAAGGGAGAGTTAAGGATTCTAAAAGAATGGGACTCAGATGAGAAGGACATACTACTGAAATTTATTTCAGAATCAAAGATCGCAGATCCATATCCGTTCACATTCATTCCTGTAGGGTACAATCTCGGCTTCGAACACACTTTCTTTCTAGAAAGATGCAAAAGAAATGGATTGCCGCCAATTGATATTTTGAAAAAACCCTTTATCGATTTAAGACCTTTCGGCGTTGTGATGAATCGTGGTGAATTTAAGGGATCAGGTTTAGATAAGATTACCGGGAAACCCCGAGATGGCAGTATTATTCCTCAATGGTATTATCAGAGTAATTGGTCTGCAATTGAAGACTATGTAAAGAAGGAAGCTGAGGAATTTATCAAATTCTGTTCCTGGCTATTTAAGGAACTTCCTCCAATGCTAGAAAGGTTCAAGAAAGAGAACGGATCGTCTTTCTGATATAAACTAATCTTAATAATCCGTTTTTTATTAAAATACCAGATCTTGTTCTAGAATTATTATGATTACAGAAGACGTAGATGAATATAATTCTCAGTCCGAATTGAATAATTCATTGGAAGGCAAAAGCGGTCAGTTAATTACGGTTTGTGGAATTATCATTCCTTTATTTTTTGATATTTCACCATTCTTATTTTTCTTGATTTGAAAATTCTCTCTAAAAATAATATAATCCTCGGACGAACCAGTATCTTGAAATGCTTGCATTATCAATTTTGTTCCTTCGGAACAGTAAATAGGAATGTCAGGTCTGATATAATGGATATATGCAGCATGGTCCACATGAGCATGAGTCAATATCACAGCATCTATTTCGTTATCTTCGTTACCATCAAAACCCATATGTTTAGCATAGTCTTTTCTGTAAAGTCCTTTAAGTTTTGGTAACAATCCGAATTCAAATAAATCTCCCATTCCATTGCATATTCTGGGATTGACAAATTCTGCAAAATATTGATTGACTTTTCCCATCTGCATTCCAAAGTCTAAAAATATTCTTGTATCTTTGTCTTCGACTAAAAATTTGTTTCCTCCAATTTCATGTACACCTCCGTAGAATGTTATCTGAGATTTTGATGTCACTTACAATGGCATAAATGCAGTTGCTTATTACTTTGATCTTTATTTACTAGATTATTCCGAATCATACCGCACGTTTATCATGATAGGTTGCAAAAATCCCAAATTACAATCCTTGCAGGATATATAGACCAATCTCAGAAAGAATATTACTGTCCTTTGAATACTATTTTTGTTGTCAGTGGATGTAAAAGGTGCTGTAGGCGAAATGAATCCCAGTGAATTAGAAGAATTAATTTCATCATTCGATAAAGATAGATATTTTTTCGGTCCTCACACTTCTGAAGAAGACGCAATGAAATTGCAGGCTCAATTTACCTTTGATTTTCCACCAGCCAAAATATTAGAAATGAATATTGATGATTATGTGGTTGGAAAAATAGAACCTAATACTGGACAAAAAAATCAAAATAATTTTTGTTATAGAATAGAATTTGAAATAAAAGGTTTTGGAGGAATTGGAGGAACTCCTGCTACAAAATATGGAATTTATTGCGATAAAAAAACTCAGGAATATGTTTATGATAAAAATAAGTATGATTCGCCAGAATCAGCATTCAAATCCATAAGATCTCAAATTCAGGTCATATTGGATACTGGTAAAAAGGTTACCATGGATAAGAACTGGAGCAATTTTGCACAAATACTTGAAGGTGATTTTGACATTCAGAGACATGTAAGATCAAAGATTCTTTCAATTTACTATCCAGACCAATTCTTGCAAATGCACAGTAATAAAGACGCCCAGAAAATATTAGAAACACTATTTGGAACCCGACCTGAGGAAACCAATAAGGGATTATTTTTGAATCAAGCCAAATTGTTAGAGTTAAAAAATGGCCATCCAATAATGAAAAAATGGACCAATCTTTATTTTTCTACATTTATCTGGTGTGCACACAAATATTTTTCCACTCTTGGAGATCCATTAAGACAAGGACTATTAGAAAAAAATATATCTAAAATACATATTGACATTCTAAAAAAATTTCATGAAAGAAGAGGAAAATACCTCAGAGCTGACGAAATATACGGAGAGAAAAAAGCTGGAGATTTAAAAAAATCTCCACTTCCACCTGACAAAATTGTTAATGAGCCACACTACATGCACAATTTGATTACAGGTGTTTATTGGCTTTCTGGTGATGAATATGCTTTAAGTATACAGTTAAACCCAAAGTCGAAATGGGAATTGGAAATTGATAGAATTCATCCTACTTTACGGATAAATTACGATTTTGGTCAAGATCCAAGATACAAACCTCAAATCAGTAAATTAGAAAATTGTTACAAAAATGATGTACCTATTGGGATAATTTTCAAAACCGTAAAAGCAAAAAATAAGATACTTGGTTTAGGAAAAATCGTCTCATTAAATTCTTCAAAATTCGTGATTGATTCATTTGGTATTTCTGAGGAGGAGTCACGGCTAGTAAAAGAAGAAACCATAAAAGAATTTGATGAAAGCTTGGCGGATCCAGAGTATTCAAAAATTGAAGAAGTAAATTATACAGAATTTCTTTCAGATATCAGTTTCAATATGGATTTATTTAAACAGAATTCAGTAAAAAGTCCGGAACCACGACGTGCTAGAATCAATCAGATCATTGATTATTGTGATTATGGAGAATGGGTAATTCCAAGATTTCAAAGATATTTTGACTGGAAAAAAGAAGACGTGAGAGATTTTCTCAGATCAATATTTTTGGATTATTATGTGGGAGCATTATTGTTATGGGATGTAAGAAAGGAAACTGAATTGGACGTAATGCCAATCAATGGTGTTAACCCAGATCAAGACCTTAAGAAAAACGCCATAGTTCTTGATGGACAACAAAGAATAACTTCCTTATATTATGCAATAAAGGCTCCTGGTATTACCTTATCAGGAGACATTAAGGGACGGCAAAGTTTTTTTTACATTGATTTTTTTGAATTTTTTAAATCTGATGATTCTGACAATTTGATAAAGGTCTTGAATGAAAAAATTGACGATGAAGAGAGTTTTAAAAAAATGCTGTTCCCTTTTTACAAATTAGAACGTCACAGTGCATGGGGATTTGGACTTGAAAAATTTCTCAGAAAACAAGAGTCTCTAGACCCAGAAAAAATTCTAACCTTGCGTACATTGATCGATGAAAAATTGGGATATATTTACAATGGCTTTGAAATTCCATATGTTACCCTTGCTGATGATAGATCGTTAGAACAAGTAACGGAGATTTTTGAAAAGATCAATTCAAGTGGAATACAATTAGATGTTTTTGACTTGCTTATTGCAAGATTAAGTAAATACAATGTAAAACTAAGAGACCTCTGGGAAGAGTCACGAAAGAATGCGAAAATAATTGAATATGAGGGGAGAAAAGGTGCAACTAAGATGCCAATTTACATTCTACAAACAATTGCACTATGCTTCAGTAAATCCAGATCATGCAATAGAAAGGACATACTTGATATTTATCGGACTGTTGGAGAGAACAAAGAAGATTTTGAAGCAAAATGGAGAATTATGACAAAGTATACTCTTGAAGCAATTAGCCTTTTAGAAAACACAAAAGATGGTTTTGGAGTAACAGTGCCAGCCGAATTACCTTTCGAACCTATGATTCCTGTATTGACTTGTCTATTGAAAGAAATTGATTGCAAATTCAAAAATGTTCAAAAAAAATGCTTTGATAAATTAGAAAATTGGTACTGGACTTCAGTCTTTTCTGTAGCATATTCATCAGCTGTTGATAGCAAAAAAACATCTGATTTTAAAGAAATGATGGAATGGTTTTCAAATGATGAATTGATTCCAAAGTCTATAAAAAAATTCAGATTAGAGTATCCGTTGTTACTAGACCTCGAAAATGTAGAACAACAGTCAAACGCAATCTACAGGGGTGTTTTATGCCTTATAGCAATAAAAGGAGGATATGATTTTGATAAAAATAGAAGCGTTCAAAACAAAAGATATCATAAAGATCATATTTTTCCAAAATCAAAATTTTCAGATTTTGAAAACGTTAATTCGATTATTAATATGACTTGGTTAACTCCTGATACCAATCAACCAATAAAGAAAGGAAAAATTCCATCTGAATATATCGAAGAAACAATTCGTGATAAATATGATAAAAATGAAAAGGAATTTTTGAAAACATTAGAAAGTCATTTCATTAACTATGAAACATATCAATGCATGAGGCAAAATAATTTTGAAAAATTCATTAAAGAACGGAAAAAGACAATATTAGATGCCATTGGCGAAAAAATAGGTGCTGATACAAAGACATCATTACCTTCTATGACTACACCCCGCACGCCTTATACAAATATCAGAATTATACGAAATGCTATAGAATCATGCAAAGAATATGTCTATTGGATTGACAAATATTTTGCTGTTAGTGATCTTGAAATACTGGTGGATGCAAGCAAGAAAGCAGATATTAATGAAGTCAAGATTTTGATCTCTCTTAAAAATGCTGATAACAAGATGAGGACCAATTTCAAGAGGTTTAAAGAAGAGATGGAATATAATGGTGTGATGTGCGAAATGCGAGTAGTGGTAGATACTAAAATTTATGGCGAATACCATGATAGATGGCTCATTTCCAGTAATGTAAATTACAATTTGATGTCAGGTGAAGTCGCAAAGAGAGGACAATACGCTGAGTTAAAGGCTACTAATAATAGACCGCCATTTGAAGAATGGTGGAAAAATTCTCTCGACATAATTTCTCATTGGGATGATGTTTCTAGACAGAGAAATGATAAAGAAGATCCTAAGTAATTTATTAGCTGCTAGTTTCAGCTAGTCTGAAGTCGGAGTGACCATAATAGTTTGAGAATTCAAGACTTTAATGATGACATGTCTGAACACTGTCATGAATACTGATACAGCAAAAACAATAGAGGAAGTTACAAGGCTACTTAGAAACATTAGGAAACATGTTTCTGAAAAAGATTGGAAACATTCTATACGTCAAATTGTGATTGAAGCATTAGGTTAGGTGATGTAACTTAGAATACCCTAGATAGTAAGGATTTGTACTATCAAGGAATGAACTATTACGTTATTGGGTATGGAAACAATAGATTATAGGGGATTCCAAAGGAATTACATAAAGATGCTACTCTGAGGAGTAAACAGGTTGAGATACTTATCGATGATAACATCTGAATTGAAGATATTGTGAATTGCAATTTCCATCTCAAGGCGGTGTTTATTTAATATTCGCATTTCCCTAATACATTAATTCGTCATACTTCAGTTCTCTTCAGATTGATTGATTCATTGATTCTCATTAGCCTTTTCCTTTTCTACTAATTCTATGTCTTTCATAAGTTCAGCAGTTCCATTTTGATCCTTTAATTCTACTTTTATCGACAGACTATCTTTGAAGAACTTCAAAGCGTTATCAAATTTACGTAGTCGAAGGTAAACAATTCCTATCCCTTTCAATATTAAGGACATTCCATATTTATTGTTGATATTGGTCGAAATAGTTAGTGCTTGATTGTAAAGTTCTAATGCCTTATGATACTCTTTCATTTTTTCATATACCATTGCCTTGTCGTGTAGAACCTTTGCAATTCCTTCCGGAGAATTCAATATAGTATAAATATTTTTGCTCGTTTCAAAGGTATCCAATGCTTTTTGATATTCTTCTTTGTAAAAGCACAATAAGCCTATGTTGATTAATGTGCCAGCTATTTCACCCCTTTGACCCAATCTTTGCTTTATTTCAAGACTCTTCTCAAAATATTGGACTGATTTATCCAACTCTCCCTTTCTCAGAAATACCTCACCAATATTATTCAAAGACATAGCAATGAGTCTTTTATCTTGGTAAACTTCAGAAATATCTAAAGCTAAATAATCTCTATCTAATGCATCGTCTAATTGATTTCTATTTGAGAATATAGTTCCAATATTATTCAAGACATTTGCCATATTATGAATATCCCCAATACGGTCTTTTATGGAGTAACTCTCTTCGTAAACACTTAGGGCATCTTCAAACTTACCGATTCGCTCATATACTGTTCCTATATTGTTCAATGTTTCAGATATTTCATAATAGTTTCCTATCTGCTTCCTAAATAAGCTTAAACTTTCCAGATAATAATTTAAAGCATCTTTGTACCGATTAGTTTGAAAGCAAATAAAACCTAGGTTGTATATAATTTTAGCAATATTTGGGTCGTCTTTCTGTTTATAATATGATAGTAGAACCTCAAAATTAGTATAAGCTTCCTTGTAGAGTCCCCATATGAGATATACCGTAGCAGTCAGGTCGTGAATACAAGAATTTTTCTTATCCATATCATGCATTTTATCCGCATCTTCAATTGCTCTAAGATAACATTTTTCAGCCGTTAGAAGATCTCCTACTTTTACTGCCATCACTGCTATTCTCTTATTTTGGTCATAAGATTCATTAACCTTGTCAGCGTGATGGAGATGGTAAGCGTAACACAAAGAAATTCTATATCCTGATTCGATGTTCGGGATTACGCCGAATTTTTCAATACCTGAGTTGGAAATAAGATGAAAAAAAATTGATGCTTCTTCATGGTATATTTTCTTGGTAACTTTACTGACTGAATCTTGAAAACACTTATGAATAATTTCGTGTCTGAACCATCTCGAATTAGGATCAAAAATTCCTCGCTTAATTAACTCATATACTAAGATATTCCATTCTCCTATGTCTTGTAATTCTAAATATTTAACAAGTTGTAATTCATCCAATGAATTAAGCAATATCGAAAGCTTCTCTAGATTATTGCGGTTTTCTCCACCTAAATCATCTGCTAATCGAATTATTTGTTGACACAAGATCTCTCTATTTATCTCCCTATAATCCAAGGTTTCAGATTTTTTAATCCAATCCGAGAGTAAGATGGGAAGTCCCGCTGAATTCTGTCTTATCATATGAAGATTAGGTACTAATGGAAGAGTTGTATTTCTCTCCTGTTCTATCCAATCTCCGATCTCTTCCGCAGTTAAACCATCTAGTTTCAGCTCATCTGCTTTAAGATCAAAAATCAATTTGTCATAAGTATTTTGATAAAGTTTTCTTGCCAAAGGGTCTCCCCATCTTCTATCCTCTGTTTTAAACGATATAATTATATGATATCTATTGGGTAAGAAATTTACAAAGTTGATTAAGAAATCAATTGTTGAGTTTCCTAGTGACTCCATTTGATCAAATATTAAAACAAAATCTTTGTCTGGAAATTGATTTGAAATCAGTGTGAAAATATTCCTTAATACATCTAAGATGTCCTCTTTATTTTGATTTACAAGAAATTCCATTCCTCTATTTAAACCACTTTTGCTTTGAGTAACAACAAATTCCTTTGCGAGATCGACTGTCCTATCCAATCCAGATTTTCTAATTATATCCTCTATAATGGAAACGGCAATATTCTTTTGCTCTTTTCTTGCGAATTCTACAAGAAAACCTAAAACTTTCTTAGTGCTATCAGCTAGGTTTTCATTTACCGTTTCACTCCGTTGAATATTCGTTATCAAGCTGGATAATACTATATTGATAGGATATGTGACCAAATGGGGCTCAGATACTAAGGCATTTTTTCTATCATAATATCCAATGAAATATTCTCCGCCAACTTTGTTATTGAAAACATCTAGAAGACTCGATTTGCCAATTCCTACCTCTCCTGACAGCAGGATGATGCTTTTAGGTTTCTTTAGATTAACTAATAATTTTTGGAGATCTTTTTCTCTTCCAACAAAAACCATATCTTCGTCCCTTGACATATCCCAATCATCCTTATTTGTAATAATGTTTTTGTATAAATATTTCATAATCAGCTTTTTTTCGAACTTAACATGGAGATATTGCTACCTTTTGTGAATATTAAATTTACATTTTATATCAATGTCCATGTCATTTTATTTTATGTACATTATTCGTGTTTTTGCTTTATGTATTCTTTATTTTGATTCAAAATTGTAGGATACGATAGATAGACAAACCTATTATCTTTGAGAACACAAACATAAAAACATCAACATATGCCGTCTAAAATATTCATTAGCTCAACTATCGATGATCTACAAGTTGAACGAAAAAAAATAGCTGATGTAATAGTACAAAGTGAAAATCTCCCAATAATGTCCGAAAACATCATCGATGTCAAAAAAACTCCCAGAAAAGTTATAGAAGAAAAAATCAAGGAATGTAATGGTTACATCGGTATATTTCATAAGAAATGGGGATATGTCCCCGAAAATGATAATCCAGAATTACTTTCGATTACTGCAATTGAATATGAAATGGCTAAAACCTTGGGTCTGCCTAGATTAATTTTGATTTCTAATCATACAAAGGAGTCTCAGCTAGAGGACTTTATCAAAAAAATAACTAAATTTGAAGATGGACAATGGCGAGCAAAATATAATGATATTACCGATCTTGTACGTGAAGTGGCAATATCAATACCTGCATTGATATCAAATATGATGTCCAAAAGAGGATATCCAAATCATCTGGAAAGTGCGATGATAGTCGACACAGGAGATCTTTCGCTAAGGTATAATGAAAAAGATCAAAAATGGTACATTCTTTATGAAACGGGACAAATAGAATTAGTAAGAGATTACGCTAGTTCAAATGTAACTGATGTTCTAACGAAATTACTTTCTGAAACAAAGACTGTATTTTTAATTGGTCCACATGGTATTGGAAAATCGATACTAGCGAGATACATAATGGCTCAAATAATCAGATCAAATATCCCCATAGTATCCATAGAAAGATTAAATCTTGAGAACATTAGAGAGGTTTTGGATATTGCTCAAAAAGAAAAATTGCCTGTTTTATATGATCCAATGAGTCCAACTGTGTATGAAGATAGGAACGAAATACAGGGATTAGAATTTCAAAATTTAGAAAAAAATATGGTTGGAATTGTTAAGGAGGTCATACAGTCCAATGCTTCTGCCTTTATTGTTTTGCCTACTGATCTATTCGAAAAAGTTCGAGCCCATTTGTCTACGTCAGATTACAAAACTGTTAATTTGGAGAATTATGTAAAACATGAATCTTTCCTGAAAACTATAATTAGAGTTTATGCCGAAAATTGTAATGTCCCGAAGGATAGTCAAATTCTTGATGAGTTCATCAATAAACTTCAAGTCTTTGACGATGGCTACACCTTGATTGCAGCCTACGTTGGAAGATGGCTTAAGAAAAATAATTGTAATGCAAAAAATGTTGAAGAAGCCTTAAATCAAGCAAAAGGAAAACCAATTCGTTTTCTTCAAAACTACCTCTGGGCAGCTATAATGAATAGAGATCACAGATTAGCAGGTGATGTTTCTTTACCGCTAATAATACATGCGGTAATGGGTGCTATACCTATTAATCTTGCCAAAGAAATTCCTTTATCTTTACCTAATGCGAATTTTCACAGACTTTCACCGGATTTGGCTGAATGGATATCCCGTCAACACGAACATCTTATGGAAATGGCTATAAAGAATCTAGTTATTTCAGCCTCAAGATTTAGTACCGATCCAAGTTATCCAAATGATCGACCTGAGCTGAGAGAACTTTATAGTATTATCAAAGATGTTATAGATGAAATAGAGAATGCTGAGGAACTACAAAAGTATCCTTTTGTTGATTATAAAATTACAGGCTATGTCCAAAGATGGTTAGCAAAAAAAGTTAATGAAAAACCTGTAGAACAATCGGCTAACCTGTTAAATCTATGTTCAAGAAATATTCTGCTCTCATATGCAGATATAGATGTAAGTAGTAACTTAATCACAAAATATCTCATGATAGGAAATAAATTACCATATTCCAGCTCAGTTATCCTAAAAGGAGTACCTGGAAAAATTAATGACATTCTTGAACTGTTGATCCATCCAGAGATAGATTATTGCAATCAACTTTCATATCCCTTGAACACTGTTAGACAAACGGGAACACTAAATGAGGATACCTATATAGATATGCTTGGCTCTATCCTTGGGATAGGAATACAAGAAAATGTTGATGTTGAATGTTTAATAAATGCATTATATGGTATAACAATAACATCGAATACTTTTCCCTACTTAGCACAAAATATTTACTGGCAAACAGGAATAAGACTAATTGTAAAAGCTAATAAGCTTATAGAGGAAAACAATCAAGTTGCTATTATTCTTTCCCATTATCTAAAATCTCTGATCGAGAACAAAATCAATGAACCAGAAGTTTTTCAGAGCATTATTTCCGTTGGACAAATACAGCATTGGATTGTTCCCATAATTATATCTAAAGCTTTAATTCATCATGCTATAGTTACTCACAATAAGAATGTATTTTCAAGTATTGTACAAAGAGTTAAAAATTACGTTTCCTTAAATCCTAGCACAGGTTTAATACTGATTGCAGAAATTGGTCCTAAATTATTAGAAGCTTGCGAAACGTTTGGTGAACCTGAAGGAGTGGAATATTGGTATAATGAAACTAAGAATTCAATCGATGAACTTAGAAAATGGGGAGATGCCAATCCGGATCTAAGAGAGTATCTTGAATACTATCATCATTTCGGTCACTTCGAAAATAAAAGACGGCTAGATAATATTGATATAGATGTCTTGGAAATGAGAGGAAGAATATTATTCAGAAACAACAAACTAAGAAATGCTGAAAGAAATTTAGAAAAGATGTTGACTCTAGCTAGAGAAAACAATCTCAGAGATGAAGATCGCTTACTCTGGTTAGAATTTAAATTAGTCTGTCTCAAAAAATTAAGATCCGGTTTACAGGATACTGATGACTTGAATAGAATATGGGAAAAAACCTTGAGAAATATTAGATTCTTAGGAAGGATAGCCTTTATCAACATCATGTCTATGTATGTAGTTTTTTCTAATACGCCTGAAGCTAAAAGAATTTTGACACAATTTGGTTATGTTCTCGTTGAAAATAACTCAATAGCACTCTTGACTTACGGGTTTTTTCTAGTACAAAATAATGATTATTTGACGGCATTCTGGGATCACTTTACAAAATTCTTAAAATTATATGCCACTGAAAGGTTAAATCCGAATTCGGAGTCAATCGAAAACTTGATAAATAACGAATCTCTTAACCAGATGTCAAGATATCCTGAAATTATGCAAATCGCATCATCGCTACTTAATAATTCCTCAGGTCTGGTAGGACTAATATTGTATGGATACCTAAAAAAGGATCAAATTCTAGTACAACAATTATTAAATTATGCTATTAAAAAATTTGGTTATATCAAGATCATGCAATCTATTTGTAAAAATTTGTTAAATATGATTAAATTAGGGAAAGATATTGATTCTCCAGAATTTCAAAATAAACTTTTGCGACTATATTTCATGCGAATAATGTAACTACACGAATTTAGTA
>Ga0184640_10000028_pt1 | contig 32952 bp, 48 predicted proteins | sample PLM31_200_b2_FD_133161 | JGI IMG/M metagenome (GOLD analysis project Ga0184640, IMG submission 133161) | Groundwater sediment microbial communities from an aquifer in East River, Colorado, USA - PLM3-1_200_b2 | ecosystem: Environmental > Terrestrial > Soil > Riparian zone | place: USA: East...
ATTATGGGTACCTAAAATAAAGTTAGTGGGGGTGAATATGTTGGAGGTAGGGATGAGGCAAGCACAGGCGGGGTTGGGGTCATTGATGGGTCAAGCGGGAGGGGGGAGGCGGATCATGTTGACGCGGCATGGGAAGGAGGTAGCGGGGCTGGTACCGGCTAGGGAGGCGAGGTTGCTGGAGGCGATGGAGAAGGATGGGGTGTTGGAGCGGGGGTTGGAGGACTTGGTACTGAAATGGAGGCGGATCGAGGGCTAATGGTCTCGGCGGGCGAGCCTGGATTTCATCAGGTTATTCCAGCCTATTTTACGGATGAGGTCTAGGCCGTCCTGGACTTGTTTAGCTTCCAGGGCACAGGCTTTACAGGAGGGGGAGCAGCCGGTGGGGTTGTGGTGGAGGTGCATGTGCTGGGTGATGCGGGGTGAGGGGCGGCGGCGGATCATTGAGGCCTGCGCTTCATGCGGGCTTCATGGCTGAGTTTGGCTTGGATGCGGCGGCGGGAAATGGCGGCGGCGCGGCGTCGGGCCTGGGCTGGGGACGGCTTGGGGATGCCGAATGAATGCACCAGGGCTACCGAGGTTTCACGTGCAACCTTGGCCCTATCTCTTGTCTTTAGTTGACTTTCGGCCTTCTTCCAGGAGCAGGATTCGCACAGGGTTCGATTGGGGGATGCGGGTTGTTTGTGGCAGCAGCGGCAGCGGCAGGGAGTGGGAGGGGGGGCGGTCATGGGGTCCAGGTCTGAGCCGCCTGGCGGACCTGCTCTAACTGACGGGCGCGTTCGGCCTGTTCGTCATCCATTCGCAGCCGCGTGCGGCGTACCAGCTGTGACTCGAAGCCCAGGTCGGGGAGTTCCAATAAGTTCTGGCCGGGAGGCAGGGCCAGCGAGAGCGCACGGGCTTCGGCGTCGTAAAAGACGCAGCGCTTCAAAGCTGATTCTGCGGCGGTCGAGGCGCCGACCAGCCACCAGGGAGTGGCGATCGATTGGCCCGCTAGCCGGCTAGTGCCGAGCCGGATAGTGCCGACCGGGATGGTCCGGACCCATTCGAGGATGGACGGAAAAGCGGAGCGGAACGGGCTGCAGGCGATCCGCTTGGCAAACTCCCACGGCGGCGTCGCCGGCTCCTGGCGCCGCTGCCGGATCAACTCCATGACGAAACCATGACAAGGCCCAGGCAGGGCACCGCTTTTCCAGGAACCGTTGGGGAGGAAGGCGCCGATGCCAGGGTCAACGGCCAACGGGGCTGGGGCTTTCATTCCATGACCTTGGAGCCGCCGCCGAAAAGCTCGGATTTCGTCTTATACCACGCCGCAATGCGTTCTGAGGCCATACGTTGTGCCTCCGCCACTGAGATTGGTTCGCCGCCTTCCACCGCCGCGCTAAACCCGCAGTGAATCCCATAACACCAATAAGAATGTAAGTTTGCCTCGTTTATGGGCCGGATGGTCTGATCCGGAACCTGTGGGTGGATGCCAAGATGGAGGTCCAAGCCGCTGTTGCGGTCGTAGCTAGTCTCCAGCCCGTAATGGCGGCATTTCATTCTACGTCCTGCCAGCGACGCTGATGGAGCCAAGTGGAGGCGTGGGTGATGAAACGGGGCTGGTCGCTTTCCCATTCGTTGGCGACGTAGTGCGCCAGACCGCGCATGATGTGGTCCAGCGTCGCCTGGTCGTCGTCCTTTAGTTTCAACGACTTCCAGGCCAAAAGCGCGGCGTGCTTGGCGATCTTGCGGGGATAGGCGGGCCAGAAGACGGCGTGGAACGCGTCTTCGGCGGTCAAATCGCCGGTTTTGGCGTCGGCGCCGCTTTTGGCCGCGCTAGCCTGTGCATTCTCTGACAGTAGAATAGGACCCGGCCCTCGTCTGTTATCAACCTCTGTGCCTGTTCGGAGGAACCCTACCCCTAACCCGGAGACGGAAGAAGTGGGTGTTGACGATTCTAGCGGTGGGTCCGATGGGCTGTCAAGGGAAATCGTACGATGGATCATTTTTTCTTTCGTACGATGGATCATTTTTCCTCCAACAGATTCGGGTCCAACAGATTAAGGTCCAAAAGATTCAGTTGCTCGCCAGCAGGAGCGGCTGGATATGACTTGAGCGGGGCCTGGGAGATTCCACCGCAATCTGCCGCCATTTGTCTCAAAGTCTCCTGCTCGCATTCCATCGCAGCCAAAACATTGCGATGTTTGTGTCTGAAATGACACAACACCATGCCAGCATGAACGTACTTCGAGACCCGGATTGGTCGCATGAGCCTGTCCCTCCTCGGGCAGAAAAGACGAGCGCGGGGCCGGAGACGATGCCAGGTCGTCTGAGGTTGCCACGCGAGGGAAACCTGGCCGCTCGCGCCCGTCATCTTCGCTCTTTCCCTCGCCGGGCGATTCTACCTCCCGCTTTTCCGCTTGCAAGGTTTTTCCCGCCGTTGCATCCTGCCGCTGCGGGGAGACGGAAGTTCAAATGCCCGGTCAAGTTTTTGCAGTCGGGGCTGTGCCCTTGAGGTCGGGGATGTGCCCCGAGTAAGCGACTCCAGTTCCATCCGGCTAGCGCCGATCCAGCCACGGAGGGCAGATGCCGCTCAAGAAGGGCTCCAGCAAGGCCACCGTCTCCCATAACATCCGCACCGAGATCGCCCACGGCAAGCCCCACAAGCAGGCCGTCGCCATCGCCCTAGACGTGGCCCGTAAATCAGGCCGAGGGCCTTCGATCCCCAAGAAGCCCAAGCCCTGAGTGATCTACGAGATCTACGATCCGCCACCTGTCGGCCACTGATTGAGCCATACGGTCTATGCGTGCCCGACCTGTGACGGGGTGATCCACCGCTCCAAGTCCCCGATCGCCGACGACGCCTTCGAGCCGCTGTCCAAGTTCCTCTGCAAGGACTGCCGCCGTATGGTGCCGTGGTACGCCATGAAGCGGCGACCCTCGGTCGTCGTGCTCGAAGCGGTCGGCGGCGGGATAACGGCCACGCTTCAGCAGATTCTGTTCGCCACCGGAAATCGTGAGAGCCAGATCGTTGACGACAATGACGACGACTCGACCGTAACCGAGAGCGGCACTAACACCGCCGCCGGCACTAATGATAGTTCGGACTTGACCTTCGATGAGGTGTCCCACGTTGACGGAATCTTAAACGTCCCCGCCAGCGGGCACATGGAGACCATCTATACCGTCACTACCGCCACTTTCTCCGGTAGCATCGACTTCGTGCGCTGGATTCTGCGCGCGGTCCGCCAGGATATCTCGGGCGCCCCCATCGCCTCGCGCCTCACCAGCACCACGGCCACCGCGGGATTCGCCGCCATCAGTCATCCTGCCACCATCAAGAACCTCACCACCGCGCTGGCCAACTACACCATCGACGCCACCACCGACCCATCGGACGGACGGCCCTGGACCTTGGCCAAGATCAACGCCCGCAAGTATGGTTTCCAGATGGACACCACAAATAGTGGTCCGCCTCCGACCGGAGCCGAAAGCCGCACCCGTGTCACCGAGTTCCGTATCGAGGTCTGGGGACACTGATGGGTGCCGAAAACCCTGCAAAGCCGACTCCGCAAGAGATCGAAGCCCTGATCGCCGAAATGGCGAGGAACGGCGAAGGAGCGGATCAGCGCTGGGCGCTCAACATCCTGCGCCGCGAACAGGAAGCCGAAACCGTCATCCCGCCTCCACTTCAGGATCACGAGGTGATCGAGTACCTGATCCGCGTCATGCGCCCTTCGGGCCCCGAGCCCTGCATGATCGCCTTCCGCCGTTGCTGGCCCCACAAGGGTATGGACGGGATCAAGAAGCGCCCGGTCATCAGCGATCGCGACATCAGCCCCGAACAGATGCTGGCGGTCGAAAAGATCACCACTCTCAAGCAGTTCTACAAAGCCTTCCCCGAGATCAAGCCCAGAGGCGGAGTCCCCAAGGGCTACCCCTCGGGTCGCGGTCTGGTCGAAAAGCGCGATTGGTGCCGCCGAGCTGCCGCCCTGATCCTCGCCGACCGCGAACAGAATCAGATCGACGGCAGCATCGCGCAGGAGGGCAAGGATGCCCCTACTACGGCCAGCACGTAAGCCATTCGATCACCTCAAGCAGTTCGATAGCGATGCCCACGTCCGCCTGCTCCGACATGGAGCCCTGAAGGACTTCTGGACCTTCTTCCAGTACATCTTCGGCGCCCGGACCAATCCCAAGGGCAAGCGCTGGATCGATCCCGAAGTTCATGAGCCAATGGCGCGCTGGTTCCAGAAGCACGTCGATGAATGGTTCGACGCCCGGGAACGCGGCTGCGGCAGACAGAAGCACATCGCGGCCCTGGTTCACCGCGAGGTCGGTAAGACCACCATGCTGGTGCAGGCCGGCATCTGCTGGTTGCACCTGCGCGACCCCGAGATCAGCACCTACATTGGTTCGGAGAAGCTAGAACTCGCGAGTAAGTCCCTGAACGCGATCAAGGCGGTGTTCGACGGCACCGATCCCTACCCGCTGTTCGCCAAGTTGTTCGGCGATTGGAGTCATGGCAGTCGCAAGTGGACCGATAAGGAAATCATCCACGTCGCCCGCAAGAACATCAGCCGCCGCGATCCCAGCATCGGCACCTTCGCGGTCGAGACCTCGATCGTCGGCGCCCACCCCGACGCGATCTTCTACGACGATCCGATCTCCTACGAACGCCTGCAGAGCGACACCAACTGGCTGGCCACCGTCAACTCCCAGATCACCTCCCTCTACCCGGTGATCCAGTCCGATGGCCTGGTGGTCTGGGTCGGGACCAGGTACGACGATGCCGATCACTTCGGCGTGGCGTTCGAGAACGAGGGTGTGGCGAGCCTCGAAGGTCTGCAGACCGATCAGATCACGGTCGATCCCAAGCACGGTCAATGGCACGTCTACTTCATGGCGGGAAGGAACAGCGATGGAATCCCAACCACCCCCAAGGTCTGGCCCGAAGACCGGCTGAAGCGCTACCAGAGACGCGACCCGCTGCGCTACGCTGCCCAGGTCATGAACGACCCGACCCTGTCCGACACCAACCCACTGACCCGGGAGCAGATCAAGCAGTACGTCGTCAAGAAGGAGCAGGTGCCGTGGAACAGCCTGCGCTACGCCATCTGCTGCGACACCGCCTTCTCTGACGGCGACAAGGTTCATGGCAAGGACGAGACCGTGTTCATCGTCCATGGCTATCCTCGCAACGGCAGCGGCGACGTCTACGTCATCGAGGGCTACGGCTCAGACGCCTGGCGGGCCGAGGACTTCGCCAACCAGCTGATCGCCACGGTACAGCGCTACCGGAGACTGGGAAGATCGATCTTCGCGATCACTGACGAGATGACCCATGCGGGCAAGAAGGGCGCCTGGGACATGGCGCTGATCTCACGCTTCAACGACGCCGGGATTCCGATGCCCCGCGGCCAGTTGCTCCAGTTCAATCGCCGCAACGTCCGCAAGGAGGAACGGCTGGTAATCGCCGCTAGCTTCTGGGTCGATGGCCATGTCCGAGTGGTGGAAGACGCCCCGGGCACCGAGGAGCTGATGAAGCAGATGGCCAAGATCGGCCAGTACATGGTCAACAAGAAGATCAAGATCGACTGGGCCGACGCCCACGCCGACGCCTTCCAGCCCGAGCTTTACAGCCCGATGCGCCGCGCCGAGACCCGCAAGCCCTACCTGCCCGGCGCTCGCGGGATCGATATGGACGGAATGGACGGCAGCATATTCGAGGACTCCGACGAGTATATGCAATGGCGGGACGACAACCCGCGGCCCCCGGAGAGGGGGTGACCCACAAGCATCCGTGCTCGTTCTGTGGCAACATCGTGCCGTGTGCCGATAACAACTGCCACACCCGCAACACCTTCATCTGTGACCGCTGCAACGAAAGGCATCTGAAGGGCCTCGGTGGTGTCGTTTTGGCCAACGAAGCGGAGAAGGATTACCGCAGGAGAACCGGAGGGAACCCATGAACACGCTGTTCGGCATCGTCTTGTTCTCGATCATCGAGAGCGCCGTCGTCATCCTGTGGGCCAGCCTTGTATTCAAGAGCGAGGTCTTCACCGGCCAGCAGGTGCTGGGAGCGATCGTGTTCGTGATCGGCTATACCATCGAACACATCGTCGCCTACAACGTCGGCAAGGGCCGGCCGTTCTTCTCCTGGCCCAAGCCGTGATTGCGACGACTCGCACTACCTGCCGTCTCTGCGGCGGGCCGTTCAACAATATGCTCTCGCTCGGCAGCCAGTACCTGGCCCGATTCCCAGACAAGATCGATCATGACCTGCCGCGGGTGCCGCTCAACCTGGTCCAGTGTAACTCTTGTAGCCTGCTCCAGCTTGAGCACACCACGCATCCCGATCTGCTGTTCCGTGAGTTCTGGTATCGAAGCTCGATCAACCAGACCATGCGGGACGCCCTTCAAGAGGTGGTGGACGACGCCCTGACCTATGTTAGCAAGGGCACCTGGCTCGACATCGGGGCTAACGACGGCTACCTGCTCTCCTGTCTTCCGGAGGGCTGGACCAAGATCGCCTGCGAACCGGCGGTCAACTTCAAGCCGCTGCTGGAGGAGCATGCCGACCATGTCATCGCCGACTACTTCTCGGCCAACCACGAATGTCTCCGGGACAAGACCCGCGGCGCCTGCGACGTCATCACGTCGGTCGCCTGCTTTTACGACGTCGATGACCCGAACACCTTCGTCGCCGACATCGCCAAGGCGCTCGCCCCGGGCGGGGTCTGGATCAACCAGCTCAACGACTCCCCCACGATGCTCAAGACCAACGCCTTCGATTCGATCTGCCACGAGCACCTGGTCCACTATGATATCCACAATCTGGCCATGCTTTACCTCCGCCACGGTCTCTACATCACTAAGATCAGCTTCAACGACATCAACGGTGGCAGCGTCCGGGTCTTTGCCCATAAGGAAGTAGCCGGCCTGAGACCGCTGGGACTGCGGGACGTTCCCAAATGCACCCCCGAGGCGGTGGAAGCCTTCGCGCGCCGGGTCGTTCGCTGGAAGGAGGAAATGGGTAATCTCCTGAAGGCGACCAAGCACGGTGTCTGGGGTTATGGCGCCAGCACCAAGGGCGCGGTCTTGCTCCAGTACCTGGACTGTAATGACCGCTTTGTAGCCATCGCCGATCGCAACCCGCTGAAGTACGGCAAGCTGATGGCAGGAAGCTGGATTCCGATCACCGGAGAGGCAGAGATGCGTAAGGAGCATCCTGGCCATGCGGTAGTGCTGCCGTGGCCCTTCGCCAAAGAGTTCTCCGAACGGGAGGCCCAGACCCGCGCTAGCGGCACGGCATTTGTTTATCCGCTCCCCGAGATCAGGATCGAACTTTGAGGATTGGGGTGCTGTGTCCCACCCGGGACGGCCCGGATCGGCTTCGGCAGGCGTTCCAGTCGATGATCGATACCTCCAAAAGCACCACGATGATCGCCTGCATCGACGACGATCAACGGGGTCTCTATGCGCCGATCCAGCACGAGCGATTGGTCTATCACGTCGCCCCCCGGGTCAACGTTGTCGATCTGCTCAACTCCGCCGTCAAGCTCCATCCATTTGACGTCTACGGCCTGATGGTCGACGACGCCCGCTTCAAGACCTTCGGATGGGACGACTACGTCGTCAGAACGATCGAGGCGTTCCCGGCCGGCATCGGCGTGGTCTCCGCCCACCACGGCAAGGGCTGGTTCGTGAACTTCCCCTATGTCTCGGCCCGCTGGATCGAGGTCGTAGGCTGGTACGCCTGTCCCCAGACCCATCACTTCTGCTGGGACACGGTCTTGGAACTGCTCGGCGAGGCGACACACATTGACTATGCGTCGGAGCAGAACTTTGCCATCGAACACGATCTCCTACAAAACGACGCCACCCTGTGCAAGTTCGCCAGTGACTGCATTCAGTTCCTGGGATGGTGTGTCAATGGCCGGCGCGACGTGGTTCAGAAGCTGCGCGAGGCGATGTGATCGCTGTCCTATGCCCGACCCGCCGCGGACCCGACGCCCTCAAGCTACTAGCCAAGTCGGTGGCTGACACCTCCAACGCTCGGGTGCTGGCTTATGTAGATGATGACAGTCGCGAGGCGTACCGCCACGGCTGGGGGCAGAATCCTGGGCAGTTCGTTGATGCCATGGCCCGGACTTTCATCTACGAGGGACCAAGGATTGGACCTGTTGCCTCGATGAATGTTCTCGTGAACCACTATCTAGATCAGTTCGATATCTTCGGTATGGTCCCCGACGATGCCACGTTCGAGACCGCAGGATGGGACCGGCGCATGGAAGAAGTGGCGGCCAGTTTTCAGGGCGGCATTGGTGCTATGTCACCAAAACATAGCCTGGGGGATCATGTCGATATCCCGTTCGTGACGAGGCGATGGATCGATATCCTCGGCTGGTTTGCCTATCCGGGTTTCTACCACTGGGGCTGGCCCACCGTGATCTCGGCGCTGGCAGAAGGCATCCAGTCGTTGGTCCATTTGCCGGAGGAAAGCTGTTTTGTCCGCCACGATCATCTGGAGCCCATGAAATCAGGACACCTCGCATGAAGACACGAAGCAGTTTTACGCCTTCATGATCGCTCGCTATCAGAACGCATTGAAGCATTTGAGGGACGCCAGATGAGAGTGGCGGTGTTATGCCCGACCCGGGATCGCCCTGAACGCTTTCAACGTCTGTGTGATTCCGTCAAGGCCACCTCGTCGGAGGCCGTGGTCCGGGGCTACGTCGACGAGGATCAGGTAGACCTCTACCCGCCGAGCAATGGCCAGCGGTTCAGCTGGGAGTCGGGACCGAGGGTTGGCGTCGTCGCGGCCCTCAATCACCTGGTCAGAAAGAACCCCGGATTCGACGCCTACGGCATCCTGACCGACGACTGTGTCGTAAACACGCCGGGCTGGGACTACTACATCGGCGAGGTGATGGACTCGTTTCCGCGCCGACTGTGTGTGGTCTCGCCCTACCACAACTTCGGCAACCAAGTGGACATGCCATTTGTGAGCAAGGAATGGATTAGGTTGATCGGCTGGTACGCCTGTCCCAACACTTACCACTACTGCTGGCCTATCATCACCGGCCTGATCGGCGAGATGACGGCGATCTGCCACTGCCCGATGACCCGGTTTGGAATCGAGCACGATCTTCATGTCGAAAACAAGGCGGCGCAGGTGCGAGATGCCCAGCCGTTCTTTGAGTTTGTGAGTCTAAAACTACCGGCGTTGGTCGAGCGCATCCGCGAGGCAATGAAATGAACCAGAACCCCTATCGAGTGCTCGACTATCCTAACGGATTTATCTCGGAATGGATTGCCGGCAAGTTCCCGGACGGATACCGCGGCCATGCCATCGACATTGGCGCCTCCGACGGCATCTCCGTCAACAACACCTATCACCTGGAGCGCGCTCATCGCTGGACCGTGCTCTCAGTCGAGGCGAATCCCAAGTTTTTGCCCCTGATCCGGAAGCACCGCACCTGGTACGAGTGCTGCGCCTGCGCGGCGGAGCCCATCGATGAGGCCACGTTCTATGTCAATCCATTACAGCCAGAGGTATATTCGGCGCTCAAGGTGCCGGGCCGTCCGCGGATTATCGTCAATGGTCAGTCTTGCGAGTCGGAGAAGCCGGCCAACTGGGAACAGATCAAGGTGCCGGTGCGGACCGTAGACCAGTTGCTAGACAAGTGGTCATTCCCCAAGCTCGATCTGCTCTCGATCGATGTCGAGGGTGGAGAGCGAGACGTGCTGATGGGCTGCGATCTGTTGCGCTGGAAACCCAAATGGATCGTCTCGGAATCTTGGGAGCCGGGAGGCGAGCATGTCTATCTCTCAACCTACGGCTATCAGCGCGTCGCGCGTTGCGCCCACAACGACATCTACATGCTGGTGGAGTAATGAGCGAGTATTCTGGCAATAACGTCGATGACATTGTCAGGCCGTTTCTTCCCGACATTGGCTGGGCCTGCGATGTCGGGGCCAGCGACGGGGTTTTCTTCAGCAATACGCTCGCGTTCGAGGAGCGTGGCTGGACCGTGCTTTGCATCGAGGCCAATCCGCTGTTGGCAGAGAAGGGGCAGTCACGCAGGAAACTATGGCGTGCGGTGGCCGCCGGGGCAGAGGACGCCGAAGATCGCGAGTTCTTCGCCTACGGCAGTGAGCCCTATCCCAGCTGGTCGTCGCTGGCGCCGATAAAGAGCACCCCGGGGCAACGGCCAATCCATGCCTTCAAAGTCCCCGTGCGTCGGCTCGACCGCCTGCTGGAGGAGGTCGGATTCGATCGGCTCGACTTTTTGACCATAGACGCCGAAGGATACGAGCCGGAAATCCTGGCGGGGTTCACGGTCGAACGCTGGAAGCCTAAAGTCATCGTCGCCGAAAGCTGGAAGGAGGGCACTCTGGCGACCCCGCCCGGCTATTCCCTGATTCGGCGGGTGGAGTACGATAACATCTTCATTCGGGAGGGAGCATGAGTGAGGTGGTGTTCACGATGCCCGGCAAGATCGGCGATGCGCTTCATCAGTGGCCGGTCGCCTATCATTGGGCCAAGCAGACCGGAAAGAAGTTCACGCTCTGGCTTGATAGGGGATGTCTGGTCCCGCTGGTTAAGCTGTTTGAAGCCCAGCCTTGCGTCGAGAAGATAGAACTCAAGGGCGGAGTCGAGCATTACAACTGCGGTGGCCAGCCGTTCCATTTCGACCTCGACACCAAGGAGTTCGTTGGCAAGACGGTCTACCACTTGGGCCTCCGGAGCTTCCCGCAGCGCCAGTTGACGCTCCACTGTCTGAACGACTCGGGGGTCCCGGTGACGGTGGACATCGATACCCTGACGGACGAGCCGAGCCTGATCGTCGAGCCGCAGCAGAAGAAGAACCGCGTCGTCCTCCACGGCCAGGCAGTCTATTCCCATACCCGAGCAACCCCCGGATTCTGGAAGTTCCTCTACGCGATCAAGCAGGACCTGGAGGAAAGATTCGAGGAAATCGTCTTCGTCGGCTCGGAGCGCGACCGCGAGGTGGCGACGCGGGTCTATCCGGAATGGAAGACCTTCGACGATCAAGGCAACTTCAAGCTGCTGGCCGACTTCATCGCCGCCTCGGAGTTGGTGATCGGGGTGGGTTCCAGCGTGGTTGTGCTGCCGAGCCTGCTCAAAGTCCCGAGCGTCCGGGTTCATGACCCAATCGGGGACAACCCCAAGAACCTCTGGGAAAACCTCCAGCGAGATCACCTGAACGAGACCGAGATCGAACTGAGAAGGTCGTGGCCGGAATGGCGGGACAAGCACTTCCCGGCCAAGGTGCCGGCGTGAGGACCATGGGTGAGCTTGTGGATCGTCTATCCATTTTGAACATCAAGATTTACAGCGTTCAGGACAAAATCTATGGCTATTCCGCGGACTCGCTGGACGTCTTCAAGGGCCGGGATCAAGCCGAGGTCCATGCCAACCTGAAAAAGCTCGCCAGCCTGAACCTGGAGCGCAACGAGACCATGCGGGCCATCGATCAGTGTCTCGCCGACGCCGTGAAGTCTGGGACCGCCAAGGTGGACGAGCGAATCAAGATCACGGGTTGACAGGCGCCCTATGTCACCCTAGCGTAAGACGTTGAACAGGAGGGCCAAGGATGGCCAGTACCCCCAAGGGCTACGGACCCCGCCCGCCCGCCAAACGGCGCCGGCAATCCCCCGCCGATGCAAGGTCCGAATCGCAGGATCGCGACCTCGATGCTCGGGGCTACTCCAATAGCCCCAAGCGAATGTCCGAAGACGACCTCAAGGTCGAGCTGCGAAAGATGACGCCGGCCCAGTTGCGCCGCATGGAAAAGCTCTACTACCAGCGGCGCCGGGACACGATATAGATGCAAGGCAAGTATCCCTCGGGGGAGTTGCCAGACCAGCGCCAGGCGGTTTCCACGGCGCGGCTGATCGAACTCGTAGATGGACGCAGGCAGGACAGCATCCGCTACAACTCCAACCTGTTCAACAAGCTCAAGTCCTACTACGACAGCTATCGGGGTCTCTGGTCAGGGCGGCTCAACCAGTTCCGCAACCAGCTGACGATTCCCTTCACCTTCGCGATGATCCAGTCGGACGTTGCCCGCAAGGTCCAGACCTCGTTCGGGGCGTGGCCGATCGTCTCCTTCGAGGGCTATGCCCCCGAGGACGTGGCGCGCGCCAAGAAGAACGAAGTGCTGGTCTCGGCCCAGATGAAGGACGCCAACTCGATCATCAAGGCGGTGGACCTCTACCTTCAGGCCGACATCTGCGGCACCGGAATCGTGCGCTACGGCTGGAAGAACATCACCCGCAAGAACCGCTTCCGCAAGATGGAGCAGATCGCCCCCGGCCTGACCATCCCCGTGGTCCACGAGGAGATGTCAGAAATCTTCAACGGCCCCAACTGGGAGCCGGTAGATCGCCTAGATTTCTGGCAGCAGCCGGCCGTCAAGCGGATCGAGGCCATGGGGTGGGTGATCCACCGCTACTGGGCAGACTTCGACGACCTGATGGACGACGCTAACAGCCCGACCCCCTACTTCGATCCGCGCGCCGTCAGGGCCCTCAAGGACGCGCCGCTTCAGGGTGCGGCCTATGGCGAGTTCATCGAGCGCAAGGTCGCCTTCCGGAACGAGTTCGACTACACCGCGCGGCAGAACGAGCGCTTCGCTAAGCCGGTCGAAATCTGGGAGATGCACGGCCTAGTGCCGAACGAGTTCACCAACGACGGCATCAGAGGCCGCTGCGTCGCGATCGGTAACGGCCGGGTAGTGCTCAAGAACCGCGAAGGGCCGATGCCGAACCAGCAGAAGCCCTTCCTCGCCTACTGCCCGATGCCCGATCCCTACAGCTTCGACGGCATCGGCAAGGCGGAAATCGCCTACGGACCCCAGAAGACCATCGACCGGATCGGCAACCAGAAGCTCGACGCCATCGATCTCTTGATCGATCCAATGTGGGCCGCCTCCGACACCGCGCTCAACAACCAGTCGCAGAACCTGTTCACCCGCGCCGGACGCGTTCTGCTCATCAACGGACCCGCCGACGAAACCTCGCTGCGCGCCCTGTCCCCGAACACTCAGGGCGTCAACATGGCCTACACGGAGATGGGCCAGCTGCACCAGTTCATGCAGGTGGGCATGGGCCTGAACGACATCATCATGGGCATGAATAGCGGCGAGCGCGAGACCGCCCGCGGCACTCTGGCGCGGCAGGAGAACGCCATGACCCGGCTCGGTATGGAGTCCCGGCTGGCGGAGGAGGGCCTGATCGAGCCGCTGGCGAACGCCTTCCGGCTGATGAACCGCGACTGGCTGCCGGTGCCGCAGCAGTTGAAGATTCTCGGTAGTTTGGCGATGGTCAATCCGATCACTGGGCTCCCGATGCCACAGGATTCGGTCTCGATCGACTACGACGATCTGGCCCCCGACTATCGCGCCCGCGCGGTGGGAGCAAGCCAGATGATGGGCCGTTCGGTGCGGCAGCAGAACTTCCTCGCCCTGTTCCAGTTCCTGTCTGCCAACCCGGTGATGATGCAGATGGTCAACTGGGCCGCCTTCGCCCGCCAGGCGTTCGAGCTGTTCGATTTCAAGAACATCGACGAGCTGCTGGTGCAGACGGTGCCGATGGTGAACCAGCTGGCACAGGACACCGGACAGAACCCGATGGCAATCGCCGGGGCGGTGAGTCAGGACCTTCCCCAGCTCGATCCGGGCGTTCTCGGCCAGTTGATGCAGACCCAGAACCTAGGAAGGATCGCGGCCTGATGCTGACTAACGAACAGGCCCAGCAGGTTTCCATCGTCCTGCACATGGGAGGATGGAACGAAGTGATGAAGCCCGCCCTGATTCAGCGGCGGGAGATTGCGATGGCTGCTCTGGTGCTTTCGAGGTCCGAACGACAGACGAAGCTCAAGGGCACCGACTTCGACACCGACGATGACGTGCTCCGAGCCATGGTCAAGGATTGCAGCTGGATGACCAATATCTGGGAGACCGAAGTCAACGTGGCGAGGCATAACCAGCAGCGCGATGAACTCGATGCTGCCACGGCGAACCCGTGAAGAAGGAGACTCAAGGATGAGCGAGCCCAGCGGTATCGAGCCCATCGGACCCGCGCCGGATTTGGCCGGCTATCCCACGCCCGAAGCTCTGGCGCAGGGATACCGCAACTCCAGCGCCGAGGCTCAGCGCCTCAAGGCCCGGGCGGATGCAGCCGAAAGCCAGCTTCAAGCCATGCTCGCTGCGAACCAGCGACCGGTCTACAGCCAGCCGCCAAAAACCTGGGAAGACCAGCTGATGGAAAATGGAGTCGATCCGGCACCGATCCGTCTCGGCATTCAGCAGGAGAGCCGGCAGATCGTGCAGGAGCTGTTCCAGCCCATCGCGCAAGGATTGCAGGCGCGTGGCAAGATCGTGGCTCAGCACCCTGATTACCTCAAGTTCGAGCAGCAGGTGGCGGCGTTCATCGAGTCCGATCCTCAGTTCAGTCAGAGTTACAACAAGATGTTCAGTGTTGATCCGCTGGGAGCGATGGAGTTCGCCTTCCTCAAGTATGGCGATGCCCAACGTCGCAATGCGGTCCCCTCTCCGAACGGGAGTCTGGACCCAGCCCACGCGACGATTCCCACTCAGCGTTCCGGTGATTCGCGCCGCGGCGAAGACCCAAATGACACCATTCGCGCTGCCTACGAGCGCTATCAGCAGGCTCCAAGCTCGCCCAATGCCTATGCCTACGCCAAGGCTCGTCTCAGAACTGTCATCACGGATGAGTTCCTGAACCAGTAATCAGGGCTCGGAGGGCATAAGGATATGCCTGGTTCTACCACCTACGACGTCGGCTTTTGGCCATCTGCCACTGCGCCGACGCACGAGGATTTGGTGGATATCGTCACCATCCTCGATTCGTTTCAGGCTCCATTTTTCTCGTCTTCGCCGAAGAACCGCGCGCGTGACGTGATCCATTCATGGACCGTGGACACGCTGGCGGCCACGGCGACAGCTGGAAGCGTCGAGATGTCGGCGTTCGGCGTCAGTACGCTCACCGCTCCGACTCGTCTGATCAACGCCACGCAGATTTTCCGGCGCGACATCGAGGTGTCGGATCGCGAGCGAGCCAGCAACGTTGCCGGCATCCGCGACATGTACGAACACCAGATCATGAAGGAGTTCAAGGTCATCGCCCGCAACTTCGAGGCACGCGTCTTCGCGAGCACGCTGGCAAGCACGGGCACGGCCTCGGGCGACAACAACAACGCTTCGCGCATGGCAGGCATCCGTGGCTTCTCAATCATCACGGCATCCTCGGCGTCAGGAGGCGTCACCACGGCCGACATCGTTACGCTCTCGGAGTCGCTGTTCAACGCCGGAGCGGAGCCGGATTCGATTTGGTTCGCCCCGTCATCGAAGCGTCAGTTCGTCAATGCCACCGTGTCTTCGGGCTCGGGTAACGTGCGGAACATCGCGGCGACCGATCAGAAGCTGGTGGCCAACATCGACATCTTCGAGACGCCGTTCAATCAGCTCTACGCCGTCATCACCGATCGGTTCATTCCGATCAGCACCAACTCGGCATCGGGTGCGTACTTCATCGGTGATCGTTCGATGGCCAAGACGAGCTTCTTCCGCCCGCCCCAGCACAAGCCGATGGGCAAGACAGGGGACGGCACGCGCGGTCTGGTGCTCATGGAGTGCACGCTTCAGCTCGATCACCCATCGAGTTGGGCAGCCATGACAGGTGTCATCAACAGCTAGCGCATCCAGCTAGCGCAATCTCCGGGGAGCGGGGGCTTCGGCCCCCGCCTCTCGAAGCGGAGGGACAATGGCGCTCGGCGGACAGAGTAGCGCGCTCATCACGGTCAGTAAGGCACAGGGGTGGGACCCCACAGTCATTCAGGGGCCGGGAGGTGGCGAATCGATCGCCAACTTCGACAAGGACCCGACCACCGACAAGATGACTCACAAGACTATCGGCACGCTGCCGCAGGGCACGCCAGACACGTTCCCGGATGCTGATGCTCCTGATATGGGTCCGGGCGTTGACTGGCAGCATCCGCAGTATAACGATGGCAATCAGCCGGACCGGCGCACCAGTGGCGCCGATCCCACGCCCGGGAAGCCCGGGGCATAGGAGGAAGCAATGACGGTCACCATGAAGGGTGGCACCAGTGGTTGCAGGCACGACTATCGCGCTCAGGTGCCGGATTCGGGCGCGTCTCAGCCGGTACTCAACACGGCATCGAACAGTTCGACCTCCTACGGCGTGGCATACCCGGCCAAGGGCGGGACGCATCCATTCGAGCAGCTGACGCCGGATTTCATGCCGGAGGGCGGTTCCATCCCCGCAGACTCGACCGACGTCGCGGATCAGGGCGCATGAGCGGCATCGAGGGTTTTTTCATCGCCAAGAACAACAACTCGCCCGCCGACACGCTGTTGGATTCCGATCTCCTGATGGCTGTGGCGCCGGACTATTACGGGCCGCGGTTCGACGCCATCAGGGAACTGCGGGACGAAGACGATGGCTCGCTACACAAGGGCAGCAGCTTCCGGCGGGTGGCGAGCCTCGTCAATGTGCCGCTAGCGAACGCGATCTCTACCATCCTCGATCCGGGATGGATGCGGGACAAAAAGAAGTTTTATGCCTGGCTCGATCGCAATCGGGAATACTGCACCTATCAGCGCAAGGATCGGGCGAGCATGAATGCGCTCACGCAGCGCGATTTTGGCAATCTCGGCAAGGAGGTCAGCGATGGCGGACTACTCACCGCGCCCGAAGCGTAAGGAGCGCGCCTATGGCTCCGGAGCCTATGGAGTCTCGGAGTCAGACAGCCTGTACAAACCCGGCGCCCATCCGCCGACGCTCAGCACCAAGCCATGGGACACGTTGATGGGTATTGCGACCAAGATCGGCAAGAAGATCGAACCCAAGCTAAATAAGTTTTTGAGAGGCAAATGAGCCAGAAGAACCCGCTCAAGGTCTATACCTCGGTGCCGCAGAAGCATACGGCCAGCTTCTATTATCGGCTCCAGGTGCCGTTGCGGGCGGCGCAGATGCTTCAGCTACCGATCAAGGCGGTAATCGATACCGATTCGGCTTCGGTGTCGAATGAAGATCGGGTCCGTATCTTCTCCGAATCCGATCTCATCCTGCTCTATCAGCCGGTGGGCGAGTCGGCGAACCAGAACGTGCGCGCCGTTCAGAGCTTCCTACCGAGCAAGCGCGATGATGGCTGGAAATGGGCGCCGACGATCGTGCTGGAGGCCGACGACAACCTGTTCAACGTCTCGCCACTCAATCAGGCATTCAAGAGCCTTGGCATCCGAGACATGAACGGCACCGAGATTCCGGTCGGCCACCACGTTGGCGTGATGAGGGACGGAGAGCGGCGGGTGCTCTGGAAGGACGGCGAGAACGGATTCTCGATCGCCAAGAACCGTCAGGCGGTGTCCGCCTATCGAAAAATCATCGATATGGCGGACGCGATCCAATGTTCTACCTCGGCCGTGGAGGCGGCGGTCAAGAAAGAGACGACGCCGCGCCGGACCCGGGTGTTCCCGAACAGCATGATAATGTCGGACTACGAGCAGGTGGACCTGCGCGAGACTCCCGACCAGATCAGGATTCTCTGGCAGGGCGGCATTAGTCACTGGGAGGACTGGTATCCGCTGAGGGAGGCGCTGGGCAACATCACGAAGAAGTATCCGCAGGTCCACTGGGTCATTTGGGGCGCCAACTTCCCCTGGGTGAACGAGTTGATCCCGGCTCACCGAATGACCTTCAAGTCCTGGTGCCCCTATCCGGAGTACCGGCTCCGACTGGCAATGGTCGGGCACGACATCAACCTGGCCCCGCTCACCGACAACGTCTTCAACGTCTGCCGATCGGCAATCAAGTGGTACGAGTCGAGCGTGCTCAAGAAGTCAATCCCAACGCTGGCGCAGAACACGGCCGCCTATGCACGCGAGATGGTGGACGGCGAAACCGGGCTCCTGTTCAACAACCCGGAGGAGTTCGAGTTGAAGCTGGGTCAACTGATCGAGGACGCCAGTCTCAGGAAGACGCTGGGGAGCAACGCCAGGGACTGGGTGCATGAGAACCGCGATGCGCTCAAGATCACACCCGAGATCGTCGGATTCTGGGAGCAGTTGCGGGAGGAGCGCAAGATCGAGCAGCCGCACGCCTCCGATGATGAGTGGAAGGAGATCGTGGCGGAAGCAGAAGCGGAGATGCAGCAGGAACAACCGATCGTTCCCGTGGGGTAAGAGATGGCCCTGTTTTTTGCTTCCACCAAGCCATGGATAACCGCAGTAGGAGAGATCGCCGATACGATCGGGGCCTCTGCTCAGGGAGCGATGACCGATCGCGCCCACAAGTCTCTGGTTGCGGCGGTCCAGTACTTCAACGGCAAGAAGTGGGAGTTCATGACCACCGAGGGGACCCCGACCCAGGTCTTCGGCCCCTTCAACGTCTCGGTCACCGCTTCCTCGGGACAGGTCACCGCGGCGGTCGTTACCGATCACGGCGTCAAGGTGGACGATCTTCTGGTAGGGAACGGCTTCGGTGCCGGGACGCGGGTAACGGCGACCGGGGCCAACTCGATCTCTTTCAACTTCGCGGTCGCGACTGCGTCCGGGGCGCAGAGCTACGACATCACGGCCCAGCGCGCCTTCTACGACTTGCCGTCCGACTTCAAGACCGAGTACTCGGTCCAGTTGCTGGGCAGTAATCGCACGCTGTTCCCGCTGCGGCGCCGGATGCGGGTCCGTTCTCAGCCGCAGGAGAACTTGGCCTCTACCACCGATCGCTACGACATCTTCTCGGTGGGCCAGAAGGGCAAGATCAGGCTGGTCCACGATCCGGGCGGCAACGATGTGCTCCAGCTCGGCTACTACCGCCGGATCGCGGTCGGCTCGGCGTCGGGTGACAGCACTACGCTGGACATCCCGCACGACTACGAGCTTTACCTGCTCTCCTACGCCAAGTGGCACTTCCTGGTGGACAAGTCAGAGGGGCGGGTGGAGCAGGGGGCGGTCTGGATTGCTCTGGCCAAGGAGGGCCTGCAAACCATGATCGCGGACCAGACCGATCATCCCGACGAGGGGCTGGCGTTCACGCCCGGCCACTACTGGGGCTACTCGACGTCTCCCAACGACGTCCGCCCCTACCTCAACGAGCCCTAAATGGCGAGGCACACCGAACCGCTCGACGGTGGCCTCGTCACCAATCTCGATCCCGCATTGCTCCAGCCTGGGCAGCTCTCCTACATTCGGAACGCGGTCTATAAGTCGGGGAGTCGGAGCTTACGCCGTGCCAAGGGGCGGGCCGCGTTCGGCACCGTTACGGCCACAGGCGAAGCCGTCGATGGCCTGAGGGACGCCAAGTTTGACAATGGCGATCACTACCTGCTCGCCCACGCCTCAGCGTCCTACCTGACCGCCACGGTGGGAGACACCGGGACCTTCGGAGTAGTTCTGAACGAGGTCGGCAACGGCGATCAACTCGACGTCGTCCATTACCGGAATCGGTTCTACCTGTTCAACGGGGTCCAGACCGACGCCACCGCGGCAGATTCAAACCGGGTCTTCTACCTGAGCGCCACCGCCGCCGCCTCGGCTCCGCTGACTCGACTCCATGGCCTGCTGCCGGTGATCGATGCTCCTACCGTCACTACGGGAGCCGGGTCATTCTCTCAGAGTGTTACGGGCTACTACGAGTACTGGACCACTGAGGTGGCCAAGCTGACGCAGGACGGGGCGGAGCTGGTGATCGAATCCACCTTCGATGAGAAGACCGGACCCAGCACGGTATTCGTCTCGACGACAGCGATAGTTCCCACCGTCCAGATGCCGGCGCTCCGCAATCCCAGCACCACTCACTGGCGCATCTATCGGAGTCCGAAGAAGGAGAAGGAGGCCGACAAGAAGTTCCCGACCGGATTCATGATCGCCGAGACGGCAGCATCAGGGGCCAGCGCCACGGCGTTTGTGAACGATACGCTGACGGTGGCATCGGCCTCCAGTTTTCCGAGCCTATTCAACACCGTGGCCCCGTTCTTCGACTTCGCCAATCGAGCGAATCTGGCGTCGGATAATGGTTCTTACGCTTCGGCTACTGTGCCATCCCTGCTGGTGCCGCAGCAGCAGGCGACCTACGGCTACAACCTGGGAGGCTTCACCGGCAACGTGAAGGGCATTCAAGTTGAGGTTCAGGGATACGTCTCTGGTGGAACCGGGCCAGTGCCGGTTCAGGTAACGATTGGGAAGCGGAATAGCAACGGTGGATTCGTCACCAACCTATTGTTACAGGGCACCTTCGCTTCAAAATCCGGGATCATCACTAGCACCAGCTCGGTGACTCCTACCACCTTTATCGTGGGCAGTTCCACCGATCGCTGGTTCCCGAGCAACGTCCCCGGACTGGTGGCGACCGACTTCGATGGAAACTTCATGATCCGTCTCATGGTCTCCAAGCCCGGCGTTTCAGTTGGGATCGACTATCTCAAGGTCACGGCTCATTACTCCGCGACCATCGACTCCGTGGTCCCGTTCCCGACCGTGGTTTACACTTTCGGCGACACCACGATCCAGGTCGGCAAGAACGGGCCGCCGCCCTCCGCGAATACCGGAGACATGTTTGAGGACTGTCTGGTCGTGAACGATGTCTTGGCGCCCAGTCTTATCAAGTGGTCCTATCCCGGAGACCCCGAAGCCTTCCCGCCCACTTATTTCCTCGACTTCGAGACCCGGGAGAACGATCGCATCCGGAACATCAAGACGGTCAACAATGTTCTGGTGGTGGGACTCGACAACTCGGTGTGGCGGGTCAAGTACCTGCCGAGCGAGCGGGACGCGAGTTTCGACCGCGGCAAGGCGATGGAGGCGATCAGCCGCACCTTCGGGATCGTCGATCCGATGTGCGCCTGCGTCTATACCCCGGACGGCAGCAGCACGGAGCGGCTGGCATTTGTCTCCAACAAGGGCATTCACTCGACGGACGGGTTCGACTTTCAGGACCTGACTCAACTCGATTGGCGTCAGGTCATCTCTACCACCAGCACCAGCGCCCCGATTGCGCTGGTCAACGATCCGGAGGAATCCGAGCTCCTGTTCTACCACCGCAACGACAGCAACGCCAACGAGACCTATTTGTGTCTGCACTTGAACTACGGCTCGGATCACCTTCAGCCGAACGGGACCTGCAAGGTCTCGGGCCCTGTCCACATGCGGAACTTCACGACCCCGAACTTCGCCAGTCTGGAGTCAGCCTGGGCAGTCCCGCGCTCCTCCGGCGCCCATGGTGTTTATCTGGGCTACGGTGGAACGGGGGCCGCCACTGCGGCGGGATCGGGCAGGGTCTACTTCGAGACCGGGAGCACCATCCCGGCCGAAGACCCGGCCTACGCCTATCGAACCCGGCGCATGTATCTGGCGGGGTTCGCCAACGAGTGGAAGCTGGATGAGATTTACAACTACATCTCCAGCCATACCGGGTCGCAGTCGGTCCAGTACACGCTGCTCAATACGCTCACCAACAACACCTCGGGGGAGCAGTCGGTTTCGGAGCCGGTGTTCTCGCTGAACGGTCAGGTGTTCCACTATCTGCCGATCAATACGGGTCAGGCGGAAGGGCTCCGGATTCAGGTAGCGGTTACGGCGGGACACGACGACATCGCCGACGAGTTCCTGGTGCTTGAGGGCCAGGGCTTCGGCCAGCAGGACTCCAAGCGATGAGGGACTACACGGGGGCTCCGTTCCAGCGCCTCGATCCCGAGGTGCGTGCGGCGATCGCTCCGATCGACTTCTATCTGCGCGACCTGACCAAGGGGATGGCGCGGATCGAGAAGGGCGAGGTCCCGGACGGATCGGGCAGGCCGATCGTTCCGACCGATGGCGACTTCCTGTTCAAGCCCGGCATCTCCGGAGGCCAGATCGCCAGCGGGGGCACCAATGCCGGCGAGAACCTGGAGTTCCATTCCACCGCGCATCAGGATCGCGGCTCGATCCTGCTGGGCAGTTCGATCGCGGTGGACGAGGACAACATCCGGCTCGGGATCAATACTATTTCTCCTACCGCTAAGCTGGCCATCGCCACCGTTCCCGCAACCGCATTGCAGGCGAATAGTGACATCACCACATTCAACACTCAGTGGGGCACCACCGGCGCGGCAACTCAATGGGAGGCGATTAAAACCGCCGATGATACGACCTCGTTTGCCCATCGACATGGCGATACAGGTTCCTACGTTTTCTCGATGGGACTAGATGGAGTGGTGAATCGGACCACATCTCCGGTATGGACCGTATCCTATCGTGCTAGATACGAAGGCGTTGTCCCGACTGCTAGTACGGTTTTCAGATTTGGGATCGGTGACAGTACTGGTCAGCAGGCACAAAGCCCAACCATAGATGCTACCGCCCTTACTACGTCGTGGATTGACTACACTACGACGGTGACGTTCCCGCAACCCGGAACCGCTGCGGCCAACAGCTTGCAACTGATCGCTGTGGTTGCGGTTGATTTCGATGGATACATCGAAATCACCTATGTATCCATAATGGCCGGAGGTTCCGGGGATCGCCTTACTGACTGGTATAGCAATGGATCGTTGATTTCATGGATAGACGCCAATGCTTTCGCTAACTTCACGCGGTTGAATCTGCTCGATGCCACCGGAGACGCCCTGAGCATCGTTCCGGCCTCTGCCACAACGGCGCACACCCTGACCATGCCGGGGGCGCAGGGAGCGGTTGATACGGTGCTCAAGAACAACGGCTCGGGCGCCCTATCGTGGGTCACGATATCGTCCCTTGGCGGGGCCTTCGCCGACAGTATTTTCAGGATCGTTGGATCGAGTGACGCGACCAAGAAGCTGGCTTTCGAGGTGGACGGATTCACTACGGCAACGACGCGAACCATGACGCCGCCCAACGCTTCAGGAACGCTGGCACTAATCGATCTGGCCCAGACCTTCACTAAAGCCCAGTCGTTTTTTGACGCGGGGGGTGGGACGCTGACGATTAACATGGCGTCGGCCCAATACGTCTTTGAGTTGGTGGACAGTGTCGCCAATCGACTGCTGGCCGTGGATGTAACCGAATCCTCGTTCAATGTCCCCGCGTTCTTCTTATGGCCCGGCGGCTCGGTTGGAACCGGATTTAGGGCCGCCTTCCTCCCCGCCGCGCTGACGGCCGATCGCAACTATACCTTCCCCAACGCCACCGGCACGGTGCCGTTGCTGGCCGCTGCGCAGACCTTCAACGGGGCCACTACGCTCGGGCCCGGCTGCATTCTGATCTCCAGCACCGCCGCATCCGGGGTCTCGTTCACCGATACCACGACCGCGACCAAGAAGTTGCGGGTCGTGATGTCGGGGGCGGTGGGGAACAACACGATCACGGTGGCCAATGTGGCGGCTCGTGACTACAAGCTAGGCGATGATTCCGGTACCGTTGACCTGATCGTGGCGCCCAGCAGCGCGACGGTTGACAAGACGGGCCAGACCGCCAGCATTGGGGCCACGACCGCCTATACCACGGTCCATGCCGGCTTCTACCGGATGTCGGCCTACTGGGTCTTCACCGCGGTCACGGTGGCTGGCACGCTGACGGTGTCGGCGCTCTACACCGATCCGCAGCAGGCCCAGACCAACGCCTTCATTAACGCGGTGGCGTTCGCGGCGGCTGGCAGCTTCGCGCAGGGCTCGTGCGTGTTCTACGCCACCACTGGGACCACGATCCAGTTCTCTACCACGCTGGTAAATACCGGCACCTACAACATCTACGTCCGGGTGGAAAGTCTGACTTAGGAGGAGTAATGGCGCGAGCGCAGGCGACGATCATCAAGACCGCCAACCCGGCCGGCTGGTACTGGACCTTCGATCGGCTGGACACCCCGGACGCGACGGTGGACAACTTCGCCACCGCGGCCAACCCCAACGCGGCGCTGGATTTCATCAAGCCGCTGATCGCGGGGTTGCCTGGGACCATGTCCAGAGTGGTCATCACGGTTGATTCTTTCGAGCCCCCGACGTAGCATCGTTTTAGCGCCAGGGAGGGCGCGCCCATGGACCCAACGCTGATTGCGGCGCTGCTATCCTCGCTTCCCGGACTGCTCGGAGCCCTGTTCGGAGACCCGAACAAGAAACTCCGCGGGGCGGTCCGCAACCTGACCTCAGCCGGCAATATCGGCAAGGTTACAAACCAGTTCTATCAGCAGGCCCTTGGGAGTCCAGCCTATGCTCAGGCGCAAGGCGCGATCGCTGCGGGCGCCAACACCGCTCAGGGCCAACTTGCGAGCAGCCTCGGTGCTCGTGGCCTCGGAACCTCCGGCACCGCCTCGATCCTCGGGGCGGCGATCCCGTCGATGATTGGCGGCCAGCAGGCGGGGCTTCGTACTTCGGCCTATGGCTCGGCCCAGAGCCAGGCCCAGCAGTCGATTGAGGCCCAGCTTCGGGCCCTGCTCGGAACTCAGGGGCCATCTCCGGCCCAGCAGGGAATCGCAGGCGGTATCGAGGCGTTCGCGCCCTATCTCCGGCAGCTGCTGGCGAACCTCGGTCGGGGCGGCCTGCCGCGCAATGCCCTCGCAGGTGCAGCGAACTACGGTGGCCCACCCGTGCAGCCGAGATTCTAATGAGCGCCGGGCTTGGGGGGTTGAGCGGAACGCTACAGGCGCAGAGCGTACTGTCCATGATGGAGCAACTGCAGCAACGCCAGCAGGAAGACCTGGCACAGCGCTCGGCCGAGTTGGAGCAGCAGGCGTCCCAGGCCCAAGGCCAGTACCAGCAGGCGGCGGCAGCCCCTGAGCCACAGCTTGACCCGGCCGACGTCTTCGTTCCCACTCTGCTCGGCCACATCGCCTCGATCATCGGACAGGACCCGGGCTTCATCCAGCGGGCGCAGGAAGGAATCAAAGCCAAGAAGTCAGATTTGCTCAAGGCCCGCGCCGACAATCTCCTGGCTCTCCGGGATGTCTACTCCCAGAAGGCCGACGAAGCCCAGCAGGCCGGAGACCTGGACAGCACGGAGAAGTACCGGCGCCAGTACGAGACGCTGACCAAGACGTTGGATACGGTGAATCAGAGCAGGTCGACCGCCGAATCACTGGAGAACCTGCGGCACCAAAACCGGCTGGCAGAGATCGCGGCGCGCGGCTCCGCCAAGGCGGAACCGCTGGTGATAGTGGAGGGTCCCACCGGACCAGAATACGTTCCGCGCTCCGAGGCGGTGGGCAGAAAGGCCACGACTCCCTCTGCGACCCGCGGCAAGATACCGACCGCCGGCGAACGCGAGGCTCTGGTCGGAGACCTGGCGATCATCAAGCAGCTGGGTGACACCAGAACCTATTTCAAGCCCGAGTTCACGGGTCCGGTGACGGGCGGTCTGACTGGTAGCTTAACGCAGGCGATCGGGATCGGCCGTCGTCCGGGTGAGGGGAGATTCCGCGCGGCGCTGGCTGGAATCCGGAACCAGATTTTGAAGCTGAGGTCCGGAGCGGCGATCACGACGGCCGAGGCCCAGCGGCTACTTGAGGAGCTTCCGACCCCGGACAATCCTCCCGACACCTTCAACGATAAGCTGGACCAGTTCGAGGAGACGTTCCGGGAGATCGCCCAGAACCGCCGTGACGTCATGGCGGAGACCGGAGTGGACGTGGAGAAGCTCCGTCCCCTGCCCCCGACGCTTAAGGGGGCTACCCCGGTCGAGACTCCTACCTACGTCCGCATGAAGAAGCCCAACGGACAAATCCGTGACGTCAGGTCGGACAAAGTGTCAGAGGCGGTATCGAACGGCTGGAAGCGGGCGCCCAAGTGACGCGCGATCCCAACTGGGAGCCAGCAGGAACGCTGCCGGTCTCCGATCCAGACTGGGAGCCGGAGGGGACCCGGATTCCGGTCCGGGAGCATTCCAGGACCTCCAGGAATGCCCAGGAAGCCCAGGCAGAGGCGATCGGCATGGCGGCTGCCTCCGAGGTCAGGAGCCAGGCCGGAGGCCGCCTGGCTGCAATGTTGCCCGCCCTGGGAGGACTCGGCGGTGGTCTCGCCGGGGGGATTCCGGGCGCTACGATCGGTGGCATGGTCGGTAAGGCGGTCCAGCTAGGCCCGCGGGGGCTGAGGGCTGCAGCCGGAATCCGTCCGTGGCGCAAGAGCGTGGCGGCGGAGCGTGCCAACGATCTGCGGGATATCGCCCGGGCCGGGGTCGAGCAGGGACTGCTCCAGACTGCCGGGGTCGGGGTTGCCAAGGTGATGGGCGGCGCGGGTACGTTGGCCATGAGAGCGGCCCTCAAGGCTGACCCCCGCGTTGCCCGTACCGCGATTCAAGAAGGGATCACCGCTAGCAAATGGGGTCTCGGCAAGCTCAAGGGGAAGATCGTCTCGTCGGGCGCGGCTACGGCCAACCTCATTCGCCAAGCAACCAAACAGGGCGCCGAGTTGAATCCAGTTCAAATCGCCAGAGAAATCTTTCAGGACCTTGGGCCAGCTGCCACTAATCGAGCCTTGCCGGTTCCAGCGCAAACGATACTGCGGGAACAGACTGAAGCGTTTCTTCGCGCTAATCCCGGCAGCCGGATTACTCCGACAAAACTCCAGGCGATCAAGCAAAGTTCGGATGCCGTCTTGAGCCGGTATTACGCCAAGCTTCAGCCCGGCAAACACGTCAATCCCAAAGAGCTTCCAATCCGGCTGCGGTGGCATCTGGCGGTGGCCGATCGCTCCCGTGCTGCGCTGGAAAACATCCCAGGACTGGGGCCGCAGATCGCCGCGTCCAACGCGCGGACTCAATCGCTGATCGAAGTCCAGGGGCGACTATTTCCTGCTTCGCAGGGATTGGACGCCAAGCTCGCCCAGCTGGCGCTTCGCCATGGGACTGGGGCCGCCATCGGCGGGGCGATTGGTGCGGGCCAGCCGGGAGAACGAGGCCGGAATATTGCGCTCGGTGCTCTGGCCGGAACCGCCGCCAGCTCGCCATTTGCCCTCTCCCATATTGCGCTCTTGGCGAATAACCCGATGCTGGCCCAGATGGTCCGTGGCGCACCGCACGTCGGAAGTGCCCTGCTAGCCGAACCCTAGAGGGGGATCACCGTGACGGACCATGACAGCACGGCCCACGGAAGGGCCACCCCATGAACCCCGATCAGGTGCTCGCTCGCGCTCGGCAAGCGATCGGGCAGGGCTGCGTTTACAAGCTCGGAGCCGGGGGCAGGAAGCCGTTCGCCCCGCTGCCGTGGATCGGTCCCCCCGAGTGCGATTGCTCGGGCTTCGTCGCCTGGTGTCTCGGCGTGGACCGCCACACCGATAACCCTTGGTACAAGAACCAGAACGGCGGCTGGATCGAGACCACGGCCATCTGTAGGGACAGCGACAGCCCCTACGGCATTTTCACCAAGGTGAAGTGGGAGGACGCGCTGCCGGGGATGTTGGTGGTCTATGGCGACAGGGTGATCGAGGGTACGCGCCGGCAGGGACACGTTGGCATCGTCACGGCAGTGGATCACGGGCCATCGCACGTCATCCATTGCAGCCTTGGCAACTGGCACAAGACAGGTGATGCGATTCAGGAGACCGGACCTGCGGCGTGGAAGGCGCGGGGCGACGCCATCGTTGCCGCCTGCGGATTCGTCGAGGCGGAGCGTTCAGCATGACCGCCATCGGGGCGGCACCAGCGGGGGAGTGGCGTGAATGCAGATGATCCCAGACGAGTGGAAGCTGGTTCTCTACCTGTTGGGCCTGGTGTTCATCGCTGGGGGAGCGTTCGCGAACCTCAAGCGGATGGACGGCCGGCTGGAGAAGCTGGAGCGCCGGGAGCGGTGGGCGAACAGTTGTATCCAGGTGGTCTTCTCACAGCTCGGTCTGTCCGTGCCGAAGGAGCCGGAATGATGAAGCGGCCTTCGATCTGGCGCTGGCCCGGCTCGATCGCGATCTGTTGCGGCGTCGTGTTCATGATTATCGCAGCCACGCTCCTGGTGCTGACGCGCGTCAAGCCCGGATGACGCCGCGTCGCAACCCCTGGCTCGCCCGGCTGGTGAACGTCGATCTCAAGGAGATGATCAAGCTGGCGCTCCTGATCGGAGGTATCTTGGGCGGCTGCGAGATAAACCAGCGTGACATCCGCTCCGTGGCCTCATCTTCAGACTCCACCACGATCCGACTGGAAAAGAAGATCGCCCGGCTGGAACGACGTCTCGATCGGATGGAGCCCAGGAAACATCGGACCCGAGTCGCCGAGAATCCCAACCTCGTGACCCGCTTCTGGCAGGCCCTTCCGTTCACAGGAGGCAACTCATGAAGCTGATCAGCCTATTGGCATTGCTGCTCCTGATCGCGGGCTGCGAGAAGAAGACGATCCGCATCTACAAGATCATGGCGCCCGTCGATACGGTCTGGGTGAGCCCGTGTCCGCACTATCCACCGTGTCATCCGAGGTGCCGATAGTGGCTGCGGGATGGAAGGCAATCTTAGGTCAGGTCGCTCCTGCGCTGGCAACTGCGCTCGGCGGTCCGCTGGCCGGCATGGCGGTCAAGGAACTCGGCGCCAAGTGGCTTGGTAAGCCGGACGCCAAAGAGAGCGATATCGAGGCAGCGGTGATTGCGGCCAATCCCGAGACGCTGCTTAAACTCAGGGAACTAGACAATGCCTTCAAGTCAAAACTGGTTGAAGCCGGAGTCGAGCTTGAACGTCTTACCGTGGAGGATCGAGCGTCGGCTCGCGCAAGAGAGATTGCGCTCAAGGATTGGACGCCGAAGCTCGTTGCGTTTTCGATCCTCGCAATCTTCGCCAGCACGCACGTTTTCCTGCTTTCTCAGGAAGCTCCCGCGGGATCTCGCGAACTGGTGGCGCGAGCGATGGGTACGCTTGATGCCCTGACGGTAGCAATCGTGAGTTACTATTTCGGTTCAAGTTCCGGCAGCCGCGCCAAGACCGAATCCCTGATCGACAAGGCGACAAAATAAACCGGCCAGAGCCAACAACTCCCTGGCCAGTTGTCGCCTAGCCGCGCCTTGCCCAGCCACGCCCGGCCACGCCTCGCCCCGCCTTGCCGCGCCCGGCCGTGCCTTGCCGTGCCTTGCCTTGCCCCGCCATGCCCCGCCCGGCCTTGCCCCGCCATGCCCCGCCCCGCCATGCCCCGCCCGGCCGTGCCTTGCCTTGCCCAGCCGAGCCACGCCACGCCTTGCCCTGCCGCGCCTTGCTTACAACCAACCTACGACTTCGCACTTGCCAAACTGACCGCGGAACGTCCCGAGCCCAACTGCCACCATGCCGTCAGTCATGACATTCATAATCTGCTGCTCTTGAATCATGCGATTGGGCCATAACGTCAACGTGAACGACAACTCCCAAGGCAGTGGCAGCACGGGTCTGACTTTTGGGTTGGGAATGCCTTTTGGCAACCTAGCGACCTGACGATGCACGTAGATTCCTGATATCTTATCTAGGTCGTTGTCGAGTTTGCCAAACACGATTGGCTCATCATCCCTAAGAAACGGGATCATCTTCGGACCAATATTCACGAACGAACCACATGCGGTTGTGAAGTTCTTGTATTTACGGCTGTCGAGCAATCGCTTGGGGGCCGAATCGGTGTTTTGGGCCGAGAGGAACGACATTATATTCGCCGAAGGCAGGCATATTGTTCTGCCCTGTTCTCCGCCCAGATAGAGTTTTTGCCACGGCTCCAGCTTGGTGTCGTTGTCGCCAGGATAGCGGTCGAACATGATGTCGGTCAGACCGCGCAGGCGCACTTGCCGGACGATCTTCTCGCGAGTTCCGCTTTCGGCTCTGGTTTTTAGTTCCTGCTTTTCCTGTTCTTTCATTTATCACCTCATTCTCCTTGGTTTATGACAGCATCACGCTCGTGACGAAGTACACTAGCCCCGCCGCGCCTCGCTCAGCCAGGTCCCGCCGCGCCACGCCGCGCGCCTACTGATCTCCATCGCCACGATTCGATCGATCTCCGCGCGCACCCGAGCCCGAATAGTTTCCCTCAGACCGCCGTTCAGTGCGATCTCATTGGCGATGTTGTCATTCGCCGCGCGCCGCCGCTTTGCCAGCACTCTGGGAGCCTTGTCCAACTCCTTCAATCGCTTCTCTCTCGTCGTCACGGAAAACCTTTCTGCGACCAATGGTCGCCCTAGAACAATGCCACGCTGGCCAGATAACAGAGCACTCCTAACACCACCAGCAATATCGCGATCTCCCACAGCAGTTTCTTCATGGTGTCCCTCATTAAAAAGGGGGGCGGGCACCTAGCGGCCATCGTGGCCACGGTCCCGCCCGGACCCACTCATTGGGTCTTGAGTCCTGGGCCATCCGCAAGAGACAGCCCCGGTCGCTCCGCTCAACGCACGGCTAGTCCCCGAATCTGCGAATCCACCAAAGCAGATCGAGCAAAACCTTCTGCTTCATAACCAATCACCTCCCTTCTCTCGGAAGCAAGCGCTTGAGTTCGGATTCCAGCCATAGCCGTTCGATTTCGCGATCGAGCTTGGGTTTGTTGCGCTTGTGCTCCCACGCCTTGAGCGCCAGCGCCCGGTCCGGGAACTTGTCCATCCACCACTGAAGCCCCTCGCCGGGTCTGGCCAGCGATCCCTTGTGGCTGTCGAACCAGAAGTGATGAGCGGCACACAGAGCGAGAGAAGCCCACGGGACAAAGACCAGGGACTTGGCCTTCCGATTCTTGATGTGTGCCCAGTGGACAGACTGTTTGATCCCCGACGAGCCACACTTCTGGCACTTGTTTTGGTCCCGAATCTCCACCACCAGCCGGCGGCAGAGCTTGGTCATCAAGGCGTGGGAGGTCTTGCGGGTCGCCCTCTTGGACGCCCTCACGGCGTGCCCGCAGTAGGTTCCGGGGGCGGCGAGGTGGCGAGGGCGACTGCCCGCCGCGAGGCTCGCCTCGCTTCGCTCGCCACCTTCTGGACGCGCTGTGCTCCGGCAAGGGGATCGCCAAAGAATACAGACACCGAATCGAGCGCGTTGGCCATCTCCCGCAGAGCCGCCTCCAGCGCGACGCACCGGGCCTCGGCGGCCTCTGCTCGGTCATATTGCTGCACTAGGTCGGAGTCATCGACCGTCTTGGCCGAAGCTTCGCGCAGCATGGCCTCGATCCGGTCTGGTAGGTCGATGAACGAGGCGTCCGGCGCGTACTTCTTGGTCAGCACTTCGCAACACGCCAGCGCCGCCACTCGCTCGGCGCTCAGCGCCCGCACCGCTTCGCCGTAGCCCGATTCCCCCGGTACCACGACCCCAGCGTCCACCAGAGCCCCGCTAACATTAGCGAGCCATGCCGCGGACCGGTCCAGCGCGGCGCGGGCGTCCAGCAAGTCGCGGACGGCGCGTAATCCGATATGAACTTGATACTGCGGCAGATGGTCGAATTCTACGCCGCAGTCGGCGAGGTAGGTTTCAAGCTCGTCCCGACTCACCCTCGGGCTCGGTTCGGTATGGGCAGGGGCGGGACCAGGGCGCACCGGCGCGGCGGAGTCGCTGGCGCTGACGTCGGCGCCGTCTCCGCTTGAACTCGCATCCCCTCTCGGGGCTCCCGCTCCCTGCTTCGTTTCGGTCTGTGGCTGGTGGTCTGATTCTGCGGGCATTTCGCTCGGCTTCTCGGCGGCGGTCACTCGGCCTCCTCGTACGTGGCGGCTTTGCCGGAGCACAGCGCGTCCTCGACTGGCGGCTCTGCTCGCCTGGAGCGCCACGCCTCCCACGCCCTGCCTACGCGGCCGCTGCCGGGGAACAGGTCCACGAACTCATCGCTTGGTCGCATATCGAGCGCCCCGAACAACCACTCCGCGAACGCCTCCGGCTTCTGGCCCTTCACCGTGCCCCCCTCTCGTTCGGCCTTGGTCACACCGTGGGGTTTGCAATGGACCCAATCGAACGGCGTAGGCTGGTCGCGACGGCAAGGACGGGCCGCCCTCATGAAGATCACGGGCTCCCATGCGTAGCACGGCCACACCTTGGGCCGCATGAAGGCGAACGGTTTGGTCCACGCCCCAACGCGCGTCTTGGGCGGGCAGAGCGGCAGGAGCATACGGAGGGCTGGAACCGACGTAGATAGAGCCCAGCCGTCGTAGGTCGTGCTCAAGCACAGGATCAGCTTACGGTGATCTACTTCGGCGCACTTATACATCGAGCGCGCCATGCCTGGATAGGGCGGGTCAGCGTAGGCGAACCTCATTGGCGACGCATCATCCATGTCCGCCACCCACACCGCATCCTTGGCCGGCACCAATCACTCCTCCCCTCACGTCTCCACCCCCGGCCGGTACTCCTCGCCCCTCAGCCCGTGCAGGCTCGCCACCGCGTTGCGCGCCGTCATCTTCTGCGGCTCGCCCACCACTGAGCAGCCGTCCCGCAGCCGCCGCAACGGCCGCAGCTCGGGATGCACTCGCATGAAGTAGTCCTTGCGCGAGCCGTCCGCCTCAGGCGTCGAGTTGACCACCTTGACCATTAGGAGATCAGTGTCGTCGGGACGCGGTTTCCGATAGAGCGCGCCGAAATCATCCTCGTGAATCTTCTCGGCCTGGGTGTCGAGCAGATACCGGGCCGTGCCGTAGCGCGAGATCATCACGCGCCGGACCTCGGCATTCCGCTCGTTCTCGATGTGTTGGACCGTGATCCAGTCGGGGCGGACGACGACGAACGCCGGGACCAAAACGCCGTGCCAGAAATAGAGGTTCTCGGCGTCCGATTCGAGCGCGGGGCCGGTTTCATGGTGCAGGCGCCGCACCGAGCCCGTATCCATGTGAACCGTTGGCTTGGCGACCCAATACAGCGTGCTCTCCGTCCAGTAAAGCATCCAGCAGCCAGCGATGAATGCCTCAAAGAGCGGTTGAGACCAGCGCAGAACACCGTCCTTCCGCAACTGCGCAGCGCCGAGAGCGGTGACCGAAATCAAGGACATATCCCACAACCACCAGAACCAGGACGCTTGAACCATCGAGGCGGCAAATCGCTGGCGGGCGGCGCTGGCGGCGATGGCG